>OIPN01000053.1_pt1 | contig 54093 bp, 30 predicted proteins | sample 1585791 | NCBI WGS metagenome assembly OIPN01 (sample SAMN02674606, study PRJEB24791) | human gut metagenome, SKBSTL068 | isolation source: stool | host: Homo sapiens | place: USA
TTTGCGCATTGTCAAAACAGACAATGCAGTATTTACTAATAAGAAATAACAAATTAATGGAAACAGTAGAAAACAAGTACATCACCTTAGCATATAAGTTGTACACAATCGAAAACGGAGAAAAAGAGTTCACAGAAGAAGCTCCCGCAGAGCACCCGTTCCAATTCATATCGGGACTGGGCCTCACATTGGAATCTTTCGAAAACCAGGTGAAAGACCTGAACAAAGGCGATAAATTCGACTTTACAATCAAAGCCGAAGAGGCTTACGGCGAGTATGACGAGGAGCATGTCATCGACCTCCCCAAAAACATCTTCGAGATAGAAGGCAAGTTCGACAGCGAACGCGTAGTAGAAGGCGCCGTAATCCCCTTGATGACCTCGGAAGGCCAACGTATCAACGGAAGCGTAGTCGAAGTAAAGGACGATGTAGTAGTAATGGACATGAATCACCCCCTGGCAGGCTGCGACCTGAACTTCGTAGGTGAGATCACCGAAAACCGTCCTGCCACCAACGACGAACTGTCGGAAATGGCACGCATGATGAGCGGTGGCGGATGCAGCGGCGGATGCGGTGGCGGATGCAACTGCGGAGACTGTAGCAGCGAATGCTGTAGTTAACGGTTAGTGATTAAGGGTTAGCGATTAGTGGTTAGTGATTAAGAGGTGGTGATTTGGTTTATCAATGGCACATATTCATAATGCTGCGATTAATCGCTAACCATTAATCACTAATCACTAATCGCTAACCCCTAATCACTTACTTGTCATTATTTCCAGGACAACTTTGTCGGTTTCATTCATTCCTTTGGAACCTATCTTCGTGAGGTTTCGGATACTTTGGTCTACATCTTCATCAATAATTCCTTCGACGGAAGTGACACAGCGGTTTTCCATTGCCATGATGGCGGAGAGGACGGCGGTAGAGACGCCGGTAGTTACTTTCAAGGCGCAACTGGGTTTGGCGCCGTCGCAAATCATTCCGGTAAGGTTGGCAATCATGTTCTGAACGGCAAAGGATACTTGTTCGTAAGTACCGCCCATGAGCCAGGTAATGCCGCAACTGGAGCCGGTGGCGGCTACTACGCAACCGCACAGGGCAGACAGGCGTCCCAGACTTTGCTTGATATAAATCACGGTCAGATGGCTGAGCATGAGGGCACGGATCAACTCTTCTTCCGATTTGCCGTTCTCCTCGGCATAGACCAGCACGGGCAATGTAGCGGAAATACCCTGGTTTCCACTGCCCGAATTACTCATTACCGGTATCATAGCGCCTGCCATACGGGCATCGCATGCACCGGACGTGTAAGAAAGGATATGGGAGAATACGCTGTCGCCCAAAATCTTGTGTTCATAATTGCCACGTAACATTCTGCCCAGTCCATGACCGTAGTTCCCGTCGAAAGAACGTTCGGCGGCGGCTTTATTCAAACGGGCGGTTTCAAGGATAAAACGGATTTCGTCCAGCGGGGCATTCATGGCAAAGTCATATACCTTCCGCAAGGTCAGGCCTGCGACTTGTGCCTCCTCTTCTCCGCAACCCGCACTTTGCTTGTTTAAAAGGACATCGCCGTTACGGGCTATATATATAAAGGTGGTATGGCCGCCGGCTATAATGGCAGTGGCTTTATTCCCGCCGGATTTGCAGCACACCTCGATATAAAGCTTTTCCGTGATATTCTTTTTCAGCGATATATCAATGCGTTTTTCGCCGATAAAGCGTTTTCCCTCTTCTACGGCGGCAGGATTGCTGTCTTTCAGCACTTCCAACTGATACTCCGACTTACCTATCAGCGCTCCCAGGGCTATAGCTATGGGCAGTCCAATCATACCTGTGCCGGGAATGCCCACTCCCATTGCGTTCTTCAGGATATTGGCACTCAACAAGACATCTATTTTCTCCGGCTTTGCACCCAAGGTTTCGGTTGCTTTCGCCACACATAAGGCAACAGCAATGGGTTCCGTACAGCCAATGGCAGGAACTACTTCGCGCTGTACCAAAGCAATTATTTGTTTTCTTTCGGCTTCAGTCATACCATATATATTTTTATTCAATCTTTATACAAAGATATACGGAATAACAAATAAATACCAGAGTTTACCGCACTTTTTTCTTCTTGTATCTGTTATTACAAAATAATAGCGTATTTTTGCAAACTGCTAAACTGTATTTATTTATCAACATTCAAAAAAGAAGGATATGAATTTTAAGAAGTGGACTACTGCTCTCATGCTTGCCTTAGCCGCTTCGTCCTGCATACAAGACGAAGCGCTCAACTCCGAAGCAGCCATTGACGCCTGTACAGGCGCGGATGTACAATTGGCTCACATCAACAGTGACTCTAAAGAAATAAACATATATGTACATAAAGGGGCAAACCTTGCCAAACAGCAACTGCTGTTTACGCTGCCCGACGGTGCCACCATCAAGGCAGACGAACATTCACCGAATGACATCCTTAACAATTACGATTTCAGCAACGAGTCTCACTCCCGCACCTTCACCGTCACTTCCGAAGACGGCGAATGGACCGCTACCTATACCGTAAAAGTAGTACCTGCCGAAATGCCGGAAACATTCCATTTCGAAGACCTGCTCCCCTCTGCCGGTACCGAATACGACATTTTCTACGAATTCGAACCCGGAACTTCAACCAGTGTTTCACGCGTAGCGCAATGGTCCAGCGGCAACCCCGGCTACAAACTTACCGGCATGACAGACAACCGCACCGGCTATCCTACGCAGCAGGTTGCCGACGGCTACCGCGGCAACGGACTGAAACTGACCACTTGCGACACCGGAAGTTTCGGAGCCATGGTGCAAATGTATATTGCCGCCGGAAACCTGTTTATCGGTTCCTTCGACCTGGCAAACGCACTGAAAGATCCTCTGCGTGCCACCAAGTTCGGCATACAGTATTACAAACGCCCCATAGCGTTGAAGGGTTACTTCAAATTCAAGGCAGGAGAAGTTTATACCGATGAAGGCGAAGTACAGAAAGACATGAAAGACCGTTTCGACATTTACGCCATACTGTACGAAGCAAACGAGAACTCCTTTATGCTGGACGGCAGCAACAGCCTGACTTCCGAAAACATCGTAGCCAAAGCCCAAATCAGTGAAGAGGCTGCTGTAGAAACCGATGAATGGACAGCATTCGAGTTACCTTTCGAACCAATGAACGGTAAAGAGATAAACAAGTCGAAACTGCAGGACGGCAAGTACAAATTAAGCATCGTCCTCTCCTCCAGCGTGGAAGGTGCGTACTTTAAAGGGGCAGTCGGCAGCACATTATACGTAGACGAATTAGAACTTATAAGCGAAGAAATCTGATTATAGAATATGAAAAAGCATCATTTTATTTGCACGATAGCCGTACTGCTGGCAATGGTAGCCAACGTACAGGCACAAGAAGAGAGAAACAAAAGTCTTATCAACTCCTATCTGCACGGTTGGGAATACAACATTAAAGCCGGATTCAATATCGGCGGTACATCTCCCATTCCCCTGCCCAAGGAGATACGCAAGATAGACAGCTACGCACCGGGCATCGCCATTGCCATCGAAGGTAATGCCACCAAGTGGTTCGACGAAAAGAAAAAGTGGGGACTTACCCTGGGACTGCGGTTGGAGAACAAGAACATGACTACCGAAGCCACCGTAAAGAACTACGGTATGAAAATCATCAATACCAACGGCGGAGAGCTGGCAGGTCTTTGGACGGGTGGAGTCAAAACCAAAGTGAAGAACTCCTACCTCACCATTCCTATCCTTGCCGACTACCGCATCAGCAAGCGCTGGATAGTATCGGCAGGTCCGTACTTCTCCTATCTGCTGGAAGGCAACTTCTCCGGACACGTGTACGAGGGTCACTTGCGCACGCCCGACCAGACCGGTTCCAAAGTAGAGTTTACCGGTGAAAGCATCGCAACTTACGATTTCTCCAACGAGCTGCGTAAGTTCCAGTGGGGTATCCAATTCGGGGGCGAATGGAAAGCGTTCAAGCATCTCACCGTGCATGCAGATGTAACGTGGGGATTAAACAATATCTTCCAGAAAGACTTCGATACGATAACGTTTAATATGTATCCTATCTATCTGAACTTAGGATTTGGGTATGCATTCTAAACAAGATTTTTTCGTTTTTTGTCGTCACTCGTCACTTTTCGTCTTAATGCATTAAGGACGAAGGAGTTATCTGGTGACGACAAGCTTATATACAGTGACGACCGATTTTTGGTCGTCACTTTTTCATTTTATACGGGGGTATTCCGTTAGTACCAACGCTTGGTAGTTAAAATACCAATGCTTGGTACATGAGATACCGCTACGTGGTATTTGGAGTACCAATGTTTGGTAGTTAATATACCAAAGAGTGGTATTTATGTTATCTTATAACATACTTTTTCCAAGCTGCTGTAAAGATGCTGTTTGCCTATGTTTCATAGTATTCATCCCCTCAAGTAGAACTTTACGGTGCTAAAGTTGACCTTTACGACTCTCAAATAGACCTTTGTCCCCCTAATAGGTAGTGACGAGCTACTGGAATCATCACTTAATAATCATCTCTTTTTTTTAAGTATTTGCATCCATCAACAATAAATGATAAAAAAGAATGATATATACTAAAGGTATGATATATATTTCTAAGCCATAGAAAATCATTTTACACATTAGTCTTCACCTTAAAAAACATAACAAACAAATGTGAAATGAAGCTATACTGCAAGTATATACATTTATAAGAGATAACATGAAAAAATGAGTGTATAAATAAAATAGAGTCTGAATGACTATACATTTCATTCAGACTCTATAAACAAAAAACTAATCAATTATTTTATATCAGTCAATATTTTAAAATCGTCTATCCATAACGTACTTCCTGGAGCACCATTATAAGTAGCCCCTTCCTCACTTGACGTACAAACAAAAGTAATCTTATACTGTTTATTTACATCAAAAGATTTATTATTCATTTCTGAAAAAGGAATTTCAAAATATGTCCAATCGTGTTGTTCTGTCTTATCTTCTAACTGAGCTTTCAAAACAATATATGGAGAATCAGTAATTACATAATTCTTATTTTCTTCCTTTTTAGAACCACCTATTAAAGTTACCTCTTTTCCTTCTTCATCAATAGCTTCATATAAAACTGCATAAATATCACACTTATCCTTCTTATCTGGAACAGCTTCTCCTTTATCATCTCTATAAGTTTCTCCTACCTCATACTTATACCACCCTGAAAATTTTAATGGTTTACCACCAGTATAGTCTATTCCAAATTTCGTACTAGCAAGTTTATCCTCCATCTCAGTTTTAAAAGTTCCTAAAAACAGACTACCAGCAGTATTCCGCGGAACACCCCATAAATCTTGCAATGCTGATGCATTACCAGGTAATACTGTATCTAATGTTCTAATTATGACAGAAGTACTACCAGACTTAGCATCAGAATCAGATTCCACCGCATATTTCAAAGTTTGAGTCCAGTCTGGTGCTGCAGAAGCCAACATACCTTTTATTGAAGCTACACCATCATTTGTAGATCCCCAAGGGCCACCAAAAGGTAATTTATACATTTGATCATTATATATCGTTCCAGGTACATCAACCCACTCTTCTTCAAAATCATAAGATAAAACTGTATTTTTACCTACGACAAAGACTGAATATGTTTCTACTGTTCCATTTTCTGCTATAACCGTATAAACCACCTTATTTGCTCCAGAGAAATCTTGCTCCACACCACTTGCCGGAGTTACTGTAGCTTTATCAGAAATTGTAAATATAGGCTTCAGAGACTTCAAATCATTTTCTGTTGCGGCATCACTCACCTTGAATGTAATAGTACCCTTTTCATAATCTATACTCGGTTGTTCTGTCACAAACTCACTCTCAAAAGTAAAAGTTTTAATTAAAGCTTCACTGCTTTCAGAACCGGTCAATTTAGTTCCAGTATAAATCACTTGTACTTTTTGAGATACACCATTAAGTTTAGCAGCTATATCCAAATCAACCGTAATCTTACCGTCTACAATCGTACCTACAGCTTTTACATCAGCAGTAAGCTGATACTTTTCTTTATTTAAAGATTGAGTTCCAGTGAAAGAATAAGAGTTATCTTTTTGACTCAACTGGCAATCCTTCAATTCAATATCACCCAAATCCATAGTCATTAAAGTAAAGTCTGCTAATAACAAATTTATAGCAGAATTTCCGGCTTTGGATATAGTAATATTCTTCGGCAAGCTGGATACAATTGTAGTCCCGTCCAATTTTATATCCAATGTACCTTTATAGTTACCGGCCATCTCACTTTCAATGACCTTAGAATAATCCGGCGCCTCATCGTCATCGCTACAAGCGGTAAATAAACTCATTGAACAAATCAATGCGAATAAATAAAACAAATTTTTCTTCATACAAATACTTGTTTAGTTAATAAAATCCCTACATAGTTAAGGGTTAGTTAATATTCTCTTTTATATCGAGGGTGCAAAATAACAGTTTTTAAAGCCTTTAAACAAGGTCTTTAATAAAAAATAGATGTCCTTTTTTTCATATAGGAAGAATTATAAGCATTCTTTACATTATTAAATACTCTTACATGTTTCCGCAAAAAGATACGGTTTCAAACAGTATTTTTATTCTCTAAAAGTCGGGAAATAAAAGATTTATTGTCATTTTTGAAACGTTTTACAAAAAAAATTGTTACCTTTATAAAGTCAAAGCCTTTTATAACAAGGCAAACTGGCACATTAACCTCATTATAAACCCTTAAAGCAATTGATATGTTCAACTCATTCGGCAATATTCTCCGCCTTACCAGTTTCGGAGAATCACACGGTAAAGGCATAGGCGGCGTAATAGACGGATTTCCCGCAGGAATCACCATCGATATGGACTTCGTACAATCGGAGCTCGACCGCCGGCGACCGGGGCAATCACGCATCACTACCTCACGCAAAGAATCCGACAAGGTGGAATTCCTTTCCGGCATCTTCGAGGGCAAGTCCACCGGATGCCCCATCGGATTCATCGTGTGGAACGAGAACCAGCACTCCAACGACTATAACAACCTGAAAGAAGTGTACCGCCCCTCGCACGCCGACTATACATATAATGTAAAATACGGAATACGCGACCACCGTGGCGGCGGACGCTCATCGGCACGCGAAACCATTTCGCGCGTAGTGGCAGGCGCATTGGCAAAACTCGCCTTGAAACAGCTTGGCATCCGCATCACCGCATACACCTCGCAGGTAGGCCCCATCAAACTGGAAGAAAACTATACCGCCTACGACCTCGACCTGATTGATACCAACCCAGTACGTTGCCCCGACCCGGAGAAAGCCAAAGAAATGGAAGAGCTTATCTTCAAGATAAAGGGCGAAGGCGATACCATCGGCGGCGTGGTGACCTGCGTTATCAAAGGATGCCCCATCGGACTGGGACAACCCGTTTACGGCAAACTCCAATCCGCCCTTGCCACCGGCATGCTCAGTATCAACGCCGCAAAAGCGTTTGAATACGGCGAAGGCTTCAAAGGACTGAAGATGAAAGGCTCTGAACAGAACGACGTGTTCTATAACAACAACGGACGCATCGAAACGCATACCAACCACTCCGGCGGCATTCAGGGCGGCATCAGCAACGGACAGGACATCTACTTCCGCGTAGCCTTCAAGCCCGTGGCAACCGTACTCATGGAGCAGCACACCGTAAACATGGACGGCGTGGACACCACCCTCAAAGCCCGCGGACGTCACGACCCCTGCGTACTGCCCCGCGCCGTACCCATCGTGGAAGCCATGGCAGCCATGACCCTGCTCGATTTCTACTTGATTGACCGTACTACACAATTATAACAAACGGGTGATAAAGTGATAGGATATCACCTCATCATTTCACATTATTATTATGGAAATAAAGAAATATATCGCAGAGAACGAATCCGGAATGCTGGAAGAGCTGTTCAGCCTTATCCGTATCCCCAGCATCAGTGCCAAACCCGAACACCACGACGACATGCTGGCGTGTGCCGAACGCTGGGCGCAACTGCTGCTCGCCGCTGGTGCAGACGAAGCACTGGTAATGCCTTCGGCTGGCAATCCCATCGTATTCGGACAGAAGATTGTAGACCCGAAAGCCAAAACCGTATTGATATACGCACACTACGACGTAATGCCCGCCGAACCGCTGGAACTCTGGAAAAGCAATCCCTTCGAGCCCGAAGTACGCGACGGCCACATCTGGGCGCGCGGTGCGGACGATGACAAAGGACAGTCGTTCATTCAGGTAAAGGCTTTTGAATATCTGGTAAAGAATAACCTGCTGACTCATAACGTCAAGTTCATCTTTGAAGGAGAGGAAGAGATTGGCTCGCCCAGCCTCGAAGGCTTCTGCCGGGAACACAAAGAACTGCTGAAAGCCGACGTAATCCTCGTGTCCGACACCAGCATGCTGGGTGCAGACCTTCCCTCGCTCACTACCGGCCTGCGCGGACTTGCCTATTGGGAGATAGAAGTGACCGGTCCGAACCGCGACCTGCACTCCGGACATTTCGGCGGTGCGGTGGCCAACCCCATCAATGTGCTTTGCGGAATGATAAGCAAGGTGACGGATGCCGACGGACGTATCACCGTTCCCGGCTTCTACGACGATGTGGAAGAAGTGCCGCAGGCGGAACGTGAAATGATAGCGCACATCCCGTTCGACGAGGAGAAATACAAAAAGGCTATCGGCGTAAACGCCCTTTTCGGCGAAAAAGGATACAGCACGCTGGAGCGCAACAGTTGCCGTCCGTCTTTCGATGTATGCGGCATCTGGGGCGGCTATACGGGCGAAGGTTCCAAAACCGTACTGCCCTCCAAGGCATACGCCAAAGTATCCTGCCGACTGGTTCCGCATCAGGATCATCACAAGATTTCGCAACTGTTTGCCGATTACATCATGGCTATCGCCCCCGATACCGTACAGGTAAAAGTCACCCCCATGCACGGCGGGCAGGGATATGTATGCCCCATCACGCTCCCGGCATACCAGGCTGCGGAGAAAGGCTTCGCCAAAGCTTTCGGCAAAAAGCCGTTGGCAGTACGTCGCGGTGGCAGCATTCCTATCATCTCTACATTCGAGCAGGTACTGGGCATCAAAACCATACTGATGGGATTCGGTCTGGAGTCCAACGCCATCCATTCTCCCAACGAGAACATTCCGCTGGATATACTGCGCAAAGGAATCGAGGCGGTTGTTGAATTTCATCTGAACTACTGACAGCTGAAAAGATTTCAGAGCAGCATCCGGAAGATACGGAAAGGATTATAACCGGATATAACTTTACTCGAACGGCTTGCGGAATGTACAACCGCTTTTCCATTCGGAACAACCGTAAGCCGTTTTTCCTTTAATAACCGTTCCTTTTCCGCAAAGCGGGCAAGGCTGGCCTACCAGCGCATCGGCAGGTTGCTTCTCAGCGGCTACCTGCTCCGTTTTCTTCGTTGCAGACTTCCGCGGCGCTCTTTTCTTCGGTTCTTTTTTCGGTTTATCGGATGCGGCAGCGGCTTTTTCCCCCTTACCCTTTTCCGGCACGGGAGCCTGTATCGTGATATGACGGTTGCTGTTATCGGAAAGTACACTCATCACAATCTCCGATACCATCTGCTTCAGCTCCTCCAAAAACTGTCCGGCATTGTAGGTACGCTTCTCTATTTCACGCAACTTCTTTTCCCATATACCCGTCAGTTCGGCAGATTTCAACAACTCTTCGTGGATAATCTGAATCAGTTCCACACCCGTAGGGGTAGCTATCAGGTTCTTTTTCTCCTTACGGATATAGTTGCGCTTGAAGAGCGTCTCGATAATGGCGGCACGCGTGGAAGGACGGCCGATGCCGTTTTCTTTCAAGGCATCGCGCAGTTCGTCGTTGTCCACCAGCTTACCGGCAGTTTCCATGGCGCGCAGCAAGGTGGCTTCGGTGTACGGACGCGGCGGTTGCGTCCACTTCTCGTACAGGTCGGGCAGGTGCGGGCCGCTCTCTCCCACCACAAAGGCGGGGAGCACATTCTCTTCTTCGCCGCCCTTCTCCTCTTTTTCCTCCTGCGACTGTGCCGAGGGCGTGCCGAATACCACACGCCAGCCGGGTTCCAGTATCTGCTTGCCCGAAACCTTAAACTCTATCTGCTCCACCTCGCCTATTACAGTGGTCGTAGCGAACAGACAGTCCGGATAGAACACGGCAATGAAACGGCGTGCAATCAGGTCGAATACGCGGCGCTCCATATCCGTCAGGTTCTGGGGCGGCTGGCCGGTAGGAATGATGGCATGGTGGTCCGTCACTTTCGAGTTGTCGAACACCTTCTTCGACTTCGGCAGAGTAGCTCCGTCCAACGGAGCAGTCAATGCCTGGTAATCGCGCAGTCCCTTCAGTATGCCGGGACATTTGGGATAGATGTCGTCACTCAGGAAAGTGGTATCTACACGCGGATAGGTCGTTACTTTCTTTTCGTAAAGCGACTGGATGGTTTTCAGCGTCTCATCGGCGGAGAAAGCGAATTTCCGGTTGCACTCCACCTGCAGGGAAGTCAGGTCGAACAGACGGGGCGGAGCCTCTTTCCCGTTCTTGCGGGTGACATTCGTTATGGTAAAAGGAGAATTCTTTATCTGTTTCAGCAAAGCCTCACCCCGCTCCCGGTCTGTGATAGGTTCTATTCCCCGGTTATCTTCGGGTTTGGCAGCTTTGGCGGTTGCCCCTTCTTTCTGTTTTTCCGCTTCCAGCACCAGTTCCTCATCGCTCTTGCGGAGAATGGCGGAGAAGGTGGTGTCGCGATACACCGTCTTCAGTTCCCAGTATTGCTTGGGAACGAAGTTCTGTATTTCGAGCTGTCGGTTTACGATGAGCGCGAGCGTAGGCGTCTGCACACGTCCTATGGAAAGTACCTGCCGGTTCTGCCCGTACTTCATGGTGTACAGGCGGGTGGCGTTCATGCCCAGCAGCCAGTCGCCGATGGCACGCGAAAGCCCCGCCTCGTACAACGGCTGGAAATCGGACGCATCCCTCAATTTGGCAAACCCTTCGCGGATGGCTTCTTCCGTCAGCGAGGAAATCCACAGACGCTTCACCGGACAACGCGCACCGGCTTTCTGCATCACCCAACGCTGAATCAATTCTCCCTCCTGTCCGGCATCACCGCAGTTTATAATCATGTCGGCATGCTGCATGAGGTTCTCGATTACGTGGAACTGGCGTTCGTAGGTAGGGTTGCTGATAAGCTTGATGCCGAAACGGGGCGGAACCATAGGCAGGCTGCCCAAGCTCCACGACTTCCAGTTGGGTGTGTATTCGTGCGGTTCCTTAAGGGTACAGAGATGCCCGAACGTCCAGGTCACCTGGTATCCGTTTCCCTCGATGTACCCGTCTTTCTTATCTTTCGCTCCGAGTACATCGGCTATGTCACGCGCCACGGAAGGCTTTTCGGCAATACAAACTATCATTCGCTTTTCTTTTTTAGGCAATGCAAAGATAATGCAAAAATTCGATTAAGCGAGCCGGGGAAGGAAGTTGTTCTTGTTTCAGACACAGAGATGCAGAGACACAGAGTCTTAAAACCGGCTCTTTTCATGTAAGGCTGTTCCTCTCCCTATCCCCTCTCCTGCTCTGTGTTTCCGCATCTCCGCGTTCACATTCCTCCCCGCGTTTCAGTGCCTCCGTATCCCTCTTTTAGCACAAAATTAAAACAGAACTATACAAAATTAGCAATCAAATAAACATTCCGTACCATAAAAAAAACATTAGAGTCCGCAGATACATGGAAAAAGGCGTAATTTAGCAATCGAGGAACAGTCTCCGAAAAAACAATTATAAAACTAATAATATGGTAAAACGAATCTCAGTGAAGCACATAGCCTGCCTATCCCTGCTCAGTACATCAATGGCACACGCTGCCGAACGTCCCAACATCATCTACATCTTCACCGACCAGCATACGGCAAACGCCATGAGCTGTGCCGGAAACCCGGACTTGCACACGCCCAATCTGGACAGACTGGCTGCTGCCGGTATCATGTTCCAGAATGCTTACTGTACCGCACCGCTCAGCGGCCCTTCACGCGGCGCCATGTTTACAGGATGCTACCCAGGCACAACAGGACTGTTGGTCAACGGTGCTCCGCTACAAGAATCGCTCCAGACACGGACACTGGGCACACTGGTAAAAAATGCAGGATACGAATGCGCCTACGGCGGCAAATGGCATGTGCCCGAACTCGATATCCCGGATAAAGTGCGAGGATTCGACCAAATTTACAAACACAGCGATGACGGACTGGCAGAGGCATGTGTGGAATTCCTTTCGCGCAAACACAACAAGCCTTTCTTCCTGGTAGCTTCTTACGACAATCCGCATAATATCTGCGAATATGCACGCAGCCAGAATCTTCCTTACGGCAACCTGGACATACCCGAAATACGCAATTGTCCGGGACTTCCCCCTAACTTTGCCAAGAACCCATACGATGCCGATGTCATCGAGAAAGAAAGGGAAAACAATTTCAACGTCTACCCCACCGCCACTTTCACCCCCGAAGACTGGCGTATGTACCGCTACACATACTACCGCCTCGTAGAGAAAGTAGACCGTGAAATCGGCAAGATTGTAGACGCCATCGACAAGAATAACTTGTGGGAGAATACCGTCGTTATCTTCTCCAGCGACCACGGAGACGGAATAGGCGCCCACCACTGGAACCAGAAATCGGCCCTGTACGAGGAAGTGGTAAACATCCCGTTCATCGTAACCCTGCCCGGCAAGAAACATGCCGGCACGAAGCTGCCGCAGCTCATCAGTAACGGTGTGGACTTCTTCGCTACCGTTTGCGACTGGACAGGCGCCAAACTGCCGGAAGACGCTGACGGAAAGTCGTTCCGCAAAATAGCCGAAGAAGGCAATCCGCAAGCTCCCCACCAGGAGTATGTCATTACCGAAACACAATTCGACGGCAGCAAGACACGGGGCTGGATGGTACGCACCGCACGCTACAAATATGTATTGTACGACAAAGGAAGACACCGCGAACAATTGTTCGACATGCAGAACGACCGGGGCGAGACAAGAAACCTGATGATGGAGAACGCCTATACGAAAGTGGCGCAGGAACATCGTGATATTCTTGAGAGATTCATGAATAGCCATAAAATCAGACCGACGCGTCCCAAATTGCACGACGTACCGGGAAAGGTGCTCACAAAAGCAACCAAACATTAATCCGCCATCAGACCAGGAACAAATAAACTTATATAACGCTGTATATGAACAAAATAGTATCCACCATCATTTTCTTCAGTCTTGCAGCCACTGCACAGGCGCAAACGGCTGGAGAAGCCACCATCAGGCTCACCGGCACAACGCTGATGCATGAAATGCGTGCAACTCCCTCGCCGCTGGACGGCGCTGAAATCAGCGACCGTGCCGTGTCCTTCCAATGGCCGCTGCCAGCAGGCCTCAACATCCTGCGCAGCGGACTGGACGGTGCGGAAGAGAACACCCCCAAAAAAGAAACAGACAAAAGCAAGCTACGCTACTTCCTGCGCTACTCGCAAACTCCGGCATTCAAGCCGGAAGCGACCGTACAAGCCGAGACGCGCTGGCCGTTCTTCAACCCCAAACAGGATTTGGCTCCGGGCATATGGTACTGGCAATACGGCTATATCACGGACGGAAAGACCGAATGGAGCGATACGCTGCAATTTACGGTAAAGAACAATCCCCGGAAATTCTGCCCGCCCGCACTGGATGCCGTACTTAAGAACCTGCCTGCCCACCACCCCCGCGTATGGCTCGACAGGGACGAATGGGACGGTTTCATAAAGCGCAGCGAGGGCAAAACTGAACGCAAGACTTACCTCAAACGTGCCGACAAAGTACTTGCCACCCCGATGAAGTCGGTAAACGACATCAACTCGGACCTGGCAAAAGGACTGGCCAACGAAATGCAGAAAAATGCCATGCTCACCCGCGAAAGCCGCCGCATCATCGACAGCGAAGAAGCAAATACCGACGTACTTATCCGCGCCTACCTGCTCACCAAAGACCGCCGCTATGCCGACGAAGCCGTGAAGCGCGTCAAGGAGATGGCGACCTGGGGAGACAACAAAAACGTAGTGGGCGACTTCAACGAAGCCACCCTGCTCTCGCTCTGCTCCATGGCATACGACGCACTGTACGATGTTCTGGACGATGCCACGCGCAGATTCCTGCTGAACGAAATAAAAGCATTCGGCAACAGCATGTACATGCACGATATCAACCGCCTGGAAAACCACATCGCCGACAACCATGTGTGGCAGATGACTTTCCGCATCCTCACCATGGCAGCCTTTACCGTTTACGGTGAACTGCCCGAAGCCGATGCGTGGACGGACTATTGCTATAACCTGTGGCTTGCCCGCTTCCCCGGCCTGAACAAGGACGGAGCCTGGCACAACGGCGACTCCTACTTCCACGTCAACATCCGTACACTTGTGGAAGTGCCCTATTTCTATACCCGCCTCACCGGCTTCAACTATTTCTCCGACCCCTGGTATCAGGGAAATGCCCTGTACGTCATCTACCAGCAGCCGCCATTCTCAAAATCGGGCGGCAACGGCAGCTCGCACCAGAAGATACTTACCCCGAGCGGTACGCGTGTTGGCTACGCCGATGCTCTGGCGCGTATGACCGGCAATACATTTGCCGCAGATTACGTGCGCCACATCAGCGCCCGCCAGCCCGACATACTTGAACAGGGAAGCACCTCGAAAGCCGGCGGCCTTGCATGGTTCCGCCTGCAATGCGACAAGCCCTTGCCGGACGGGCCGGGTTTGAAAAACCTTCCCATGGGACATGTATTCCCGCAGAGCGGACTGGCCTCGTTCTCCACCAACCTGGACGATACCCGCAAAAGCGCCATGCTCAGCTTCCGCAGCAGTCCTTACGGCAGTACCTCGCACGCCATAGCCAACCAGAATGCTTTCAATACTTTCTGGAACGGCCAGTCGCTCTTTTACAGTAGCGGACACCATACCAGCTTTACCGACATACACGGCGTTTACTGCCACCGCGCCACCCGCGCCCACAACACCATTCTGGTGAACGGCATGGGACAACGCATCGGAACGGAAGGTTACGGCTGGATTCCCCGTTACTATGTCAGCGACAATATCAGCTATGTGGCAGGCGATGCTTCCAATGCCTATGGAAAGGTTATCTCTCCGCTCTGGCTGCTACGCGGCGAACAGAGCAACCTGGAATTTTCCCCTGAAAACGGTTGGGACGATACCGGTCTGAAAATCTTCCGCCGCCACATCGTAACCTTAGGCAAAAGCGGTTATTCCTTTATATACGACGAGCTGGAAGCTGAAGAACCCGTGACCTGGAGCTACCTGCTACATACGGTTACCAACCCCATGAATGTGGACAAGACCCGGGAATACGTACACATACAGGCCACCAGCAAGGACGGTGCGTCCGATGCCTATCTCTTCTCCTCCGGAACGCTGGAAACGGATACGACCTCCCGGTTCTTCGTACCTGCCGTCAACTGGCTGCGTGCCGATGAGAAGGGACACTTCGCACCCTATCCCAACCACTGGCACTTCACCGCAACGTCGGACAAGCAGAAAGTGTACCGCTTCGCTACAATTGTATACACACATGCCAAAGAAAATGATGCGGAAAACGCACAAGCCGCTCCCCGCAAACTGAAAGACGGTAGTATCCAAATCGGTGACTGGAATATCAAAGCAAACATATCCACTGCCGGGAAACCTTCTTTCGAAGTACGCAACACGCGCAAAGACTGCGACGCAAGCGTCAGTTACAAGGATTACGGCGCAACCGTGATACATGATAACGGCAAAAAGACCGAGTTGAAGGATGAGGTTCCCGAACTGGAAATCTAACAGCAAGAAAACATATCAACAAGAAAACATATACGGACACATGAAGAAACTGCTACTGCTCACAATCGCAATCTGGTACCTGACAGCCGGCTGTTACAGCCAGACAGACTGGAAAAGTTTCATGTCCCGGCAGGACATGACCTGGACCCGCCTGCCCCAAACCTGGTACGAAGCCCCCTTCATGGGAAACGGCAGCATGGGTTCCTATATCTGCAAAGAACCCGGAAAAAACGCCATACGGATAGATGTAGGCAACAGCATGGTACACGACCACCGCACAGACGATGCGAGCATCTATGGAAGAGGCCGGCTGCTTATCGGTTATTTTCTCCTGCATCCCGTGGGAGAAATAAAATCCGGCGACCTGAGGCTGGACTTATGGAACGCTGAAACCACCGGGTGTATCCGTACCACTCGGGGAGAGATAAAGCTGAGAGCCTGTGTCACTTCCGAGAGTCCCTATATCCTGGTCGAAGCCGAAGCTACGGCAGGCGAAAAAGAGTTCACCTGGAAATTCTATCCGGAAAACACGGATTCGCCGAGGCAGTTGAATGCAATCCGGAAGGGTAACAAGAACCACCTCAAAAAAGACTATGTGTCCAATCCCGCCCCGCAACTGTCCGCACGCAATGGGCTGAACCTCTGCTGGCAGCCTCTGCTTGCCGGCGGCGGTACTGCCACAGCCTGGAAAGAGATAAGGAAAGAGAATACAAGCACGCTTATCGTAAGCAACGCACATTCCTTTCCCGGAACAGAGGCTTTGCAAAAGGCGGAAACGGCACTGGCAAGCCTGCAGGAAGCCGACCTGCCCGTGCTCCGGAAAGCACACCGGGAATGGTGGCATAACTACTATCCGCAAAGTTTCGTGAGCCTTCCCGACAAGAAGATGGAGAATTTCTACTGGGCGCAGATGTACAAGCTGGCATCGGCCACCCGCACCGGCGGCGGACTGCTCGACAACAGCGGTCCCTGGCAAGTGCTGACTCCCTGGCCCAATGCCTGGTGGAACCTGAATGTACAACTGAGCTACTGGTCTGTATACCCATCCAACCGGCTGGAACTGGGCATGCCGCTGGTGGACGCGATAGGAAACAATCTGGACAACCTGATAAACAACGTTCCCGAACCCTACCGGAAAGATGCCGCCGCACTGCCCGTAGCCACCGACTTTACCCTGACGGGGGCAACGGTGAATGTTCCCGGAACCGAAAAGAAAGCCCAGGTAGGCAACCTGACGTGGATTTGCCATAACCTCTGGCTGCAATACCGCTTCAGCATGGACGAATCGATATTGAGGAATACCCTGTACCCAACACTGAGACGGGCCGTCAATTTCTATCTGCCTTTCCTGACAGAAGACAAATCGGGCAAGCTCCATTTGAAAAGAACCTATTCTCCGGAGTACGGTACTGCCGAAGACTGCAACTACGACATCGCCCTGTTGCGCTGGGGATGCAATACATTGCTCGAGGCAAGCAGGATTCTATCTGTCGATGACGAGCTGATACCCCGCTGGAAACAAGTTGCAGAACACCTGACCGACTACCCGCAGGACGAAAACGGCATGATGATAGGCAAGGATGTACCTTTCAGCCGCTCGCACCGCCACTACTCGCATCTGCTGATGTTCTATCCGCTCTACCTGTTGAATGCAGAGCAGAACGGCAGCAAGGAACTTATGGAAAAATCCGTAAAGCACTGGCACAGCCTGCCGGGCAATATCCTCGGGTATACTTATACGGGGGCTTCTTCGCTGTATGCTGCATTCGGCGAGGGAGACAAGGCGCTGGAGAAACTCAACGGCCTGTTTGCCCGCACCCTGCGCCCCAACACCATGTACATGGAAAGCGGACCGGTTATCGAGACCCCGTTGTCGGGCGCACAATGCATACACGACATGCTGCTGCAAAGCTGGGGCGGAAAGATACGTGTATTCCCTGCCGTACCTTCCCAATGGAAAGATGTACAGTTCAAGGACCTGAGAACCGAAGGCGCTTTCCTCGTATCCGCTGTGCGGAAAGGCGGAAAGACAAGCTTCATCCGTATCAAAAGCCTTGCCGGAGAACCGTGTATCCTACGCACCGATATGGCAAATCCGGTTGTAAAGGCAGGCAATGCCACATTGACCCTGCAAAAAGAGGGTGAGTACCTATTGGATTTAAAGAAAGGAGAAAGCGTAATCCTGACTGCCGCAGGGGGGAATATTCCCGTCATAAATCCTGTCGGCGGAGAAGGAGAAAATTATTTCGGACTGAAGTAGAAGGGCGGCTTTGGCGGAATAAAAAACAATCGGTAAACAAGCCCCCGCAAATACCCGTAAAAACAGCCTGGGTTTACGTATTCAACGTAATCCCAGGCTGTTTTTATATACCTGTCCCATACTTTTTCTACAAAAATATAAGAAAACTGGACAGAACTAAAAGCCAAATCAACGATACTGTAGAATTACAACACACACTAAAAAGCGATTAAATGAGAAAGAACCTAATTTAGCAAACGCAAAAACAAATTGTTATTACTATCATAGATTCCATATGAAAAACATCCGAAGAATCGTCCTTGTAATGGCCTGCTTACTCTGCATACCGGGTATTCACGCTCAAGATTTCACCGTTACCGGAAAAGTCATAGACAATACCGGGCTGGAAGTTATCGGCGCCAACATTTCCATAAAAGGAAGTACGGGAGTTGGAACAATCACCAATATCGACGGGCAATACACCCTCAAAGTCAATAACCCTGCCAAAGATGTACTGGTAATTTCCTATATAGGAATGAGAACACAGGAAGTAGCGGTAAAAGGACAAAAACAAATCAATGTGACTTTGCAAGAAGACAGTAAGATTCTGGACGAAGTTGTTGTCATCGGTTACGGAACAAGCAAACGAAGCGATCTGACCGGTTCCGTAGTGTCTGTGAAAAATGAAGACCTGATGCAAACCCCTACCTCTGACGTAGCACAGGCACTGGCAGGACGCATGGCAGGTGTACAAGTCATGCAAAGCGAAGGCGAACCGGGAGCATCCGTATCGATCCGTGTACGTGGCGGCATCTCCATTACCCAAAGTAACGAACCGCTTTACGTTATTGACGGATTCCCCAGCGAAGACGGCATGAACAGCCTGGATCCCGGTGAAATCGAAACCATAGACATCCTGAAAGACGCTTCTTCCACTGCTATTTACGGAGCACGCGGAGCCAATGGCGTAGTAGTGATTACCACAAAGAAAGGCGCTAAGGACGCTTCTAAAATGAATGTCAGTTTTAACAGTTATATAGGTATACGGAAGGTAAGCAAAAAACTCGATGTATTGTCATCCAAGGAGTATGTATTGCTCGATTACGAACGCAATCTCGCCTTATATGGCGAAAGTGGCGTACGGCGTTTCCAGAATGCTTACGGCTCTTTCCGGGAGATAGACGAGAACTACGGAAACCGGGAAGGTGTAGACTGGCAAGAAGAAGCATTCGGACGAGTAACAACCTCCCAGAATTACCGCATAAATATTTCCGGCGGGAATAAAGAACTGAAATACAGCCTTTCCTATAACTACGTAAAAGATTTGGGCGCCATGATAAAAAGCGGTATGGATCGCCATAACATATCCTTTAACATCTCACACAAAGCTTCCAGCCGCTTTCAGGCAAACGCACGCCTCAATTACGATGAATCGAAAACATACGGAATGGGAACTTCTGAAGGCAATAACCGCTTCAATAAAATGGAACATATATTGCAATACCGTCCTGTCAACTCGTTGAGCGGCAATGACCGCGACTTGATAACGGGAGACGATGACCTGATTGACGATGAATCCAATCCCATGCAAAGTCCCATCCTCTCCGCACAGGAAGAGACAAAAATCCGCAAGATACGCAGTATGCAGGCAAACGGTGGTTTTACTTTCAATTTCACCAAACGGTTCAGCTTCCGTAACAGTACCGGTATGCGTTATCAAATTTCACGTCAGGATATATTCTACGGAGAAAAGTCCGTTACCGGCAAACGCTCCAGTATCAACGGAAACATTGCCTACAACGAAAACGGCAGTTTCCAGACCTCCAATGTATTCACTTACGATTATAGAGGCAAGATTCATAAACTGAATGTAATGGCGGGTCAAGAGTGGATTTCACGCTGGGCCAAATACTTAGGAGCGTATGCCACCAATTTCCCGAATAATGACATCGGACTGAACGACATGAACTTGGGAACTCCGAGCGAAATACGCTCCAGCGTCAACGACGACGACCGTTTGCTCTCTTTCTTTGCACGTGCCAATTATAACTTCCGGGAAAAGTACCTGCTGACAGCCACAGTGCGTACCGACGGTTCTTCCAAATTTGCCGACCATAACAAGTGGGGCTTTTTCCCGTCTGTTTCCGTTGCATGGCGCATGAGCGAAGAAGAATTCGTCAAAAAACTGAATCTTTTCTCCGATCTGAAACTCAGAATAGGTTACGGTTTGGCCGGCAATAACCGCGTAGCAAGCTATACATCGCTTGATTTACTAACCTCCACCCGCTATCCTATCGGTGAATCACTGTCACCGGGATACGCCACATCCGGAATTCCCAGCGCCGACCTTAAATGGGAATCGAACAAAACATTGAATATCGGCATAGATATGGGATTTTTGGAACAACGGATAATTGTTTCTCCGGAGTTTTACCTCAACAAAAGCTCCAACCTGCTACTGAATTCACGTGTACCGACCTCTTCCGGACACAAAACCATGATGCGGAATATCGGAAAGACCAGCAACATCGGTTTTGATCTCAGCGTTACTTCCGTCAATATACAGAAGAAAAACTTTACATGGACCACAAACTTCAACATATCTCACAACCGCAACAAGATTGAAGCTCTATCCGGAGAACGGTATTTCCTTGAAGAAGCCCGTTTCGGTTATGACCAGAAAACACATAAAATCGAGGTGGGCAAGCCCATCGGACAATTCTATGGTTACAAAACGTCAGGATTATATCAGATAGAGGACTTTGATTATGATGCCAAAAACCAGACATATACCCTGAAAGAAGGTGTTCCTTACATGAGCGGCACGTTTAACCGCAACGACGTCCGCCCCGGTATGTGGAAATTTGAAGACCGGAATGGAGACAAAATCATCGACGACTCGGACATGACTGTCATCGGCAATGCCAATCCCGACTTCTACGGTGGTCTGAACAACCAATTCAAATACAAAGAATGGGATTTTAGCCTCTTCTTCACTTTCAGCTATGGCGGTGAGGTGCTGAATGCAACCAAACTGACCAACACCAAAACAGCCACCACCAATTACAGCGTATTGGACATAGCCAATAGCAGCAACCGCTGGATGACTGTCAACAGTGAAGGACAACCGATAACCGACCCGGCAGAAATGGCAGCAATCAACGCCGGAAAAACAGTTGCATGTATATATGATATGGAAGCAGGCGACAAATACATACACTCATGGGCAGTAGAAGACGCCTCTTTCCTAAGACTGAGCAATCTAAGCCTGGGATATACTTTCGACCGTAAAAAGCTACGTAAGTTTAACGTTCAAAGTCTCCGCCTTTACTTTACAGGCAGTAACCTCTTCGTATGGACACCCTATAGCGGCTTTGATCCCGAAGTATCCACCAAAGGCAACAACCTGACACCGGGTGTGGACTATGGCGCTTATCCCCGTAACCGCTCGTATGTATTCGGACTTAACATCACTTTCTAAACAACATACAACCATGAAAAGAAATAATACGTTATATACTATCTGCTTCTTATTGGCAAGCATGTGCATCAACACTGCCTGCGAAGATACCTTAAGCGAATCTCCCGATTCATCTTACGAACGTAAAGACTTCTTCATTACCGATAAACAGGCTGACATGGCGGTATTGGGAATCTACAGCGTACTGCCCACTATTTATGGAGATAAGGACGGCATGGCTTTTCCCTGCTCCGATGATACATACTATGCCAGCGGAACCAATAGCGACAACACCCGCCGTGATATCTGCCATTATACCATTCGTCCCGCCAACACATGGGTAGACGCGGTATGGGTAGGAAAATACCAGCAAATCAACCGTGCCAATTATACCATTGCGGGTATCGAGAATATGGACGGATATAGTGAAAGCGAAATATTGCAAGCGTTCGTAGCCGAAGCGAAATTCTTACGTGCACAAGCTGCGTTCGATTTGGTGCGCTATTGGGGTGATGTACCTTTTAGTACAAACTATACAACGGATTATGAGGCTTCGTATAAACCGCGTACAGAACGCGAAGAAATATACGAACAAATCATCAAAGATCTCGATTTCGCTAAAGAACACCTGAAATGGGCCAATGACAGTTCTTCCCCCGAACGTGCCACCCAAGGAAGCGCACGTGCTTTGCTGATGCGCGTGTTGCTGACCCGCGCCGGATACAGCCTGCAACTGGACGGCAAAACGACCCGCCCTGGCGAAACGTTGCGCACCCGATACTTTAATTCGGTTATCAGCGAGTGGGAAGCTTTTCAATCCGAAAAAGGACAGTATCACGGTTTTTATAACGGCGGATACGAAGAATTGTTCAAAAGTTTCTCTGCCGGCATTCTGAACAACCGGGAAAGCCTGTTTGAAGTATCTTTCTACTATCCCGGCACTAAAGGGTATTGGGGAACCTATATCGGTATATTTGCAGACGCACCGGCAAATTCGGCAGACGCGAACAAAGTAATGGGACGTGCAGCGGTTTCCTACCGCGCCATACCCGAATGGTATGAGTTCTATGAGGCACAGGATGCACGCCGGGATGTCGCCATCGGAAGGCATAGCTGGACATGGAATAAAGAAACCGGCATGCACGAAAAGACAGACTTATCAAAGAAAAAAGGAAACTGGACTCCAGCAAAATGGAGACGTGAATGGATGCCTGCCGGCTATAAAGACCCCAACTATACAGACGTCAACTATTGCATGTTGCGCTATGCGGATGTCGTACTGATGGCGGCTGAAGCTTACAATGAAACAGGAAATACAGCCAAAGCCTGGGAACTTCTGAACAGTGTACGCAAGCGTGCCGGTGCCACAGAAATTACTGCCCGCAACTATAAAAGTTTGTTCAAGACCCATGAACTTATGAAAAAGCTCGACTTCATCGATGATAACGACGATGCCGGCAAATTCCGTACCGCCCTTTATTGGGAGCGTGGTTTTGAACTGGCTTTCGAAGGACAGCGTAAGTTCGATCTTATCCGCTGGGGTATATTAAAGGAAGCACTGACTCTATTCGGAGAAAATACGGCAGTCAACACTTCTACCAATACCGCCTACCCTGCCTATCAAAACTTCAAGAAAGGAAAGCACGAACTGTTTCCGATTCCTGAAGATGAACTACAGATTAATGGTAAACTGGAAGGAGTAAATAACCCTGGATATTAACGCTATAGGTGTTTATACAAGCGATTATTAAACAAAATTGTAAGAAACCCGAACGAAATTAAAAGGAAAATCACCAATATCAAACAATTGATAGACAAGGCAAAAATTACTACTGCAATAAATACTATAGCTTTGCCGACAGAGAAAAACATTCAAAACAATATATTTATGAGAACAACCTTATTTACAGTAATACTATTTCTAACAAGCATAACGGTAGAAGCACAGGAGCCTGCCCGTATCCGGCTGACCGATACCACATTGATGCACGAAATGCGAGCCACTCCATATCCGCAAGACAAAGCCGTAATAAGTGACCGGAGCATATCTTTCCAATGGCCGCTTCTTGTCGACCTTGATACACAAGACAAAACATTGAAAGCTTTGATTGCGCAAGCCACACGTACCAGAACCGACAAAAACAAATTACGTTATGCGTTGCGCTGGTCACAAGATCCCGGTTTTAAAAAAGGAAATACGCAAGTAGAAACACGCTGGCCGTTTTTCAATCCGGAAAAAGACCTTGCTCCCGGTGTATGGCATTGGCAGTTCGGCTACATTGTAGATGGTAAAACATATTGGGCAAGCACACAACAAGTCACAATCGGAAAAAATGCCCGAAAGTTTTGTCCGCCGGCACTGAAAACCGTACTTGCCGGATTGCCCAAAGCACATCCGCGCGTCTATATGGACAAAAACGATTGGGACAACCTCATCAGGCGCAGTGCCGGAAGCGCAGACCGCAAAAGCTTTATCACGCGTGCGGATAAAGCACTCGCCACTCCTATGAAAACCACCAAAGATATCAACAGCAAACTGGCGGAGAAACTCACCAATCCTTCGCAACGCCAATCTATGTTGACGCGCGAAAGCCGCCGCATCATCGACAATGAAGAAATTAATGTAGATGTACTGATACGCGCCTATCTGCTGACTAAAGACCGTCGCTATTCCGATGAAGCCATGAAACGTATCAAGGAAATGCTGAGTTGGAGCGGCGACAAGAATATTGTAGGCGATTTCAACGCCGCCACATTCGTATCTCTTTGTGCCACCGCTTACGATACTTTATACGATTTGCTTGATGCCGACACCCGCAAAATGCTGCTGGATGCCATAAAAGTAAACGGCGGCAAAATGTTCGCTAATTTCAATAACCGGCTGGAGAACCATATTGCCGACAACCATGTATGGCAAATGACTTTCCGCATCTTTACAATGGCCGCCTTTACCGTATATGGCGAACTGCCAGAAGCCGACACATGGGTGGATTATTGCTACAACCTCTGGGTAGCCCGTTTCCCCGGACTGAATAAAGATGGAGGCTGGCACAACGGAGACTCCTATTTCATCGTCAATGTCCGTACGCTGATAGAGGTTCCCTACTTCTACAGCCGTATTTCCGGTTTCGACTTTTTCAGCGACCCATGGTATCAGGGAAATGCCATGTATGTTATTTACCAGCAGCCGCCTTTCTCCAAATCAGCCGGAAACGGAAGCGCTCATCTCAACGTTACACGCCCCAGAGGCTCCAGAGTGGGTTATGCAGATGCTTTGGCACGTATGACGGGCAATACGTATGCCGCCAGCTATGTCCGCACCATTCAGGCAGGCCGTGCCGATATATTAACCGAGGACAACGTAAGCAAAGAAGCCGGTCTGGGCTGGTTCCGTCTGCAATGCAACAAGCCGTTGCCCGAAGGTCCCGGACTCAAGGATATGCCATTCGGATATGTTTTCCCCGAAACCGGGCTTGCTTCATTCTCCACCAGTCTGGAACGCTTGGGACGCAGCTCCATGATCAGTTTCCGGAGCAGTCCTTACGGAAGCACCTCGCATGCACTTGCCAATCAGAATTCATTTAACACTTTCTGGTCGGGACAGCCGCTTTTCTACAGCAGCGGCCATCACATCAGTTTTATCGACAGCCACAGTATGTTCAGCCACCGTGCTACGCGTGCACATAACACAATTCTTGTGAATGGCATCGGACAACGCATCGGAACCGAAGGTTACGGTTGGATTCCACGTTACTACGTAGGTGAAAAGATAGGTTATATATTGGGAGATGCTTCCAACGCCTACGGGAAAGTCATTTCCCAAAACTGGCTGGCAAGAGCCCGAAAAGAAGAGCTTACTTTCAGTCCGGAAGCCGGCTGGGATGACGTGAAGCTGAAAACATTCCGCCGTCATATCGTAGAATTGGGCAAGACCGGATTTACCTTTATTTACGACGAACTCGAAGCGGAAGAACCCGTTACTTGGAGCTACCTGCTGCACACGGTAACCAACCCGATGAATGTAGGTAGGGAAAAAGATTTCGTACACGTACAGGCCACCAGCAAGAACGGTGTTTCCGACGCCTACCTTCTGGGAAGCGACGAACTGAAAACCGATACCACCAGCCAATTCTTCACGCCTGCTGTAAACTGGTTACGTGCAGATGATAAAGGTAACTTCAAGAAGTATCCCAACCATTGGCATTTTACCGCTACTTCAGGCAAACATAAAGTGTACCGCTTTGTCACCATTATCAATACGCATGTCAACAAGACTACGCCGGACAAACCGTTTGGCGTGCCGCAGCGTCTGAAAGACGGCAGTATCAAAATGGGAAGCTGGATAATCAAGGCCAATGTATCTTCCGAAGGCAAGCCTTCATTCGACGTACGTTTCCCAAGACCTCAATACGACGCGGCAGTAACCTACGACGGTGAAGTAACCATAGTGCGCGAAGACGGTTATGAAACGACATTACGAGACAAATTACCTGAACTGGAAATCTAATAAACAAAAAATATGAAACCTGATACATATATGCAACGAGGAATTGTCTTCATAGTATGCCTGACGGCTTCCTTGTCCATCTGGGCACAAACTCCCCGAAAGCCCCGTATGCAAACTTCCGCTTCACCGGCAGAAACCGTATACAAGTCTTGGGAAGAGATGCAAACCGAACTGAAAGGCAAAAATGCAGTTTCAAAAAAAACGGCACAGACCTCTCTTGACAATATGTCCAAAAGTAGAACTGGGCAACAGGCATCATCAAAAAATAAAATAAAATCAAAGAACTCAACCCGGTCTGAAGGTTCAGGAAGCTATATTGTCCTGAAAACCAATCTTCCTTTCCTTGCCGTAGCCGTACAAAACCTGGCTGTGGAAGTTAAAGTACACAGCCACATCTCCATTGACTTTCCGGTTATGTGGAGTATCGGTGACATCGAACGCGAGCACGGGTTACGCACCATCGCTTTCCAGCCTGAAGGACGCTGGTGGTTAAAATCGGCGGGAAAAGGTCATTTTTTCGGTTTGCATGTTCATGCAGCCTGGTTTAATCTGAAATGGGAAGATACACGTTACCAGACAGAGAAACGGCCTTTACTTGGCACCGGTATCAGCTACGGCTATAAGCTGCCTTTCTCCAGACATTGGGGAGCCGAATTCACACTTGGTGCAGGCTATGCCAACATGAAATACAATACTTATTACAACATAGAAAACGGTGCCAAACTGGATACCCGTAAACGTAATTACTGGGGGATTACCCGCGCAGGCGCATCATTGGTTTACCGCTTCTAATATCCGAAAAAGTCATGAAAAAGAACATATATTTACCGTTTGTCAAAAGCATTTGTCTTCTTTTATTGCTGCCGGCATTAATAACGGCATGCAGTCTCTACGAACATCCCGAACTGACAGAAGACGGCGAACCGGGCATCGACCCCACCGAAGTGAACATAAACATCGATTTATCACTGCAATTGAAGCCGGAAGCAGAGAATGGTGCAGAAAACAAACTCCTCACCCGTGCCGATGCCGGACATCGCCACCGTATCATCGTGGATGCTTACCAGAACCGTATCCTCTCCAAACGACAGATTATCTACAAAGATATAACCGATGCACCACAACTGAACGCGGAAATCAGCATGAAACTCCACGCACGCGACTATCAGTTGGTAATATGGGCAGACTACGTAGGCATTGACAGCGATGAGGATCTTTATTACAATACCACTACACTGGCACCGGTAATCTCTCCCGAGACCTATCGTGGAAACACCGAGTATAAAGATGTGCTCTATTCTTGCCAGGACTTGAACCTAAGCAAATACCGCAACCAGTGGAATGCCTCGATTACTTTAAATCCAGAAATGAAACGTCCTACAGCCCGTTACGAATTAATCGCCAATGACGTTGAAAAATTTATGACAGACGGTGCAAAAGCCGGTGACAAATACAATCTGCGCGTCCGCTATTTAGGTTTTTACAATACCGGCTTCCACACATTGGACGGTGTCAGCAAGCACGGTCTGCAATACATCACGTTCAACCGTACACTTACCGTACCTGCCGCAGGAACAAAAGAAATAAGTGCTGCATTCGACTATGTATTCGTACCGGAAAACGGTGAGATACCTATTGCCGTAGAGTTGCTGGACAGCAAAGAAAAACTATTGGCACGCACTTACCTTACAATTGCCTGCAAAGAAGGCGACCGTATTGTGAAGCATTCTAACTTCCTGACCGCCGACCCTTCCGGCGGCATCGGTATCGACCCCGGTTTTGACGGAACAATCGATGAAGACTTGATTGTAGAATAAGAAACAACAATAATTATATAACACTTTAATTTTTCTAAGATTATGAAAAGAAGATTATTAAACATCGTAATGGCTGCATTCATCGGTTGTTTTGCAGCTTGCAGTGAAGAGGAGATTATCTCCACTCAAAACGGAACCCCAAAAGAAGTGACTGTTACGGCACAAATACCTGCCGGAGCAGCAACACGTAACGTAGGTGTAGACAACGTAATTAATGACAATCAGTTACGCTGTATCCTTTCTGTTGTGAACAATCAGGACAAATCTGAAATTACCCGTATAGAAAAGCCGGTAGGTGCGGATGATACCAAAATTTCATTCACATTTTCGGTAGAGAGCGGCATAGACTACAGTTGTCTGTTTTGGGCTGATTATATAGACTTAAATGCCAATGAAGCAGAAGGCAAATATGCCGATAAATACTACAACACCGCCAATCTGCAAGCCATCAGCGTTAAGGTAGACGAAACCGACGCAGCCAACAATGTCAAACTCTTCAACAATGCCGCTGCCGATGCGTTCTGCGGTGTATTGTCCAAAGATATGATTGCAGATTCGGAAGCGCCGAGCATAGCATTGAAACGCCCCTTCGCCCAACTGAATCTGAAGCCTACTGCTGACGACAAATGGAAAGACCAGATTACGACAATGGACATTGAATTCAACATGCCGGGAGAATTCAACATGCTGACAGGCAAAGCTGCCGGAACCAAGACTACCGTAAAAGCAACCGGAGTTACAAGAGAAGCGGATGATGCTCTTTATTTCTCAACATATTTGTTCATTGAAGATCCTACAATGCCAGAACCAAAGTTTAATAGCGACATCCAAATAAAGTTCAATGTTGCAGAAAGTCAGACTCCTGTGGAAAGAACTATCAAAGCCGGATTTACAGTTAAACCGAATACTGAAATTAACGGTGAAGCTAACCTTTCCAAAGAAGAAGACATCAATGTAGATGTAACCATTGACGGAGAAAAGGAAGACCCGAATGCACCGAAAGTAGGACAATACCTCTATGCTGATGGAACTTGGGGAGATACTTACAATGCTGAAGGAGAACAAAAAAGTATAGGCATTATCTTCGCTGATGCAAAAGATAAAACAGATAATTCTGAATATGGTAAAGATGGCATGAAAATCTATGGGTATGCTATGGCACTGACAAACATCAGTACAGCACGTACTAATATAACAGAAGGAGAACTTAATCTGTCAAATACTATAAACGTAAATAATGCTTGGTTTAAAGATTATAATGGTTTTACTTATACCAAATCTCTGATTGAAAATGTCGGAGATGGCTTTAATGATTGGACGCAGTGGAATACTTCCAATCCCATTAATGCTAATAATCTAAGCCAATGGTATATTCCCTCCGCTTGCCAATTATTGGAGATGACTGAAATCACCATAGGTCGAAATGAAGCAATTACTTACTTTAATAATGCAGAAATAAATTTCCCAGCTATTACAAAAAATGAGAAATTAGCACAAGCCTATCTCACTGCCTACCAAAATCAATCAAACATTTGGAGCGGTTTATTCAGCACCGGAGCAAATGGCTCAGGATTAGCCAATATTATCTCAAGTACAGCCTGCGATGCAAAAAACTTATACGGCATACAACTTCAACGTACAACAGCAGCTCCTGAAAACAAAGAACAAATACCGGCAGAAACTTATAATCAAATATATCGTTATGCACCTTCCAATGTAAATATCCGTCCTATAATCACCATATTTAAAGCTATAAATTAAATCCGACCTTAATAGCAGTCATAAAAAAAGAAAGGCAAGGCCCCTTTATACCTTGCCTTTCTTCATTCTTTCCAGCATACAAGCCACTATTCCCAAAGCATCTGCAACAACTTAGAATATACCATTATGAAAACAAGTTCCTGTCTGCAACTATTAGTCAGTCTTTCTACCGCCCTACTGATATTCAGTGCCTGCCATGACGACGCAATGCCCAAACTGCCTGCCACCGACGGCACCGACAGTTCCGAAATGCCCGATGCCTACCATGACAAGATTCGGGAGCAACCTTACCCAAAAGCAGACAACGAACTTTATCTGAACCCCGCTCCCCTCATTGTGCCGCAAGCCATGAAAACCGGTGTAAAACTGCAATTCTCCCTTTCACGCAGCCAGAACTTCGATACCCCCGAAACACTCATTTCCGAACCTGTAGAATGGTGTATGTTCAACCCCCATAAACAGTTGGCAAACGGAACATGGTACTGGCGTTTCCGCAACATCACTGCCGACGGCACTGAAGAGACATGGAGCGAAAGCTACACATTTGAAGTGAAAGAAACCACTCCCGTTTTTGTTACTCCCCCTTTCGATACATTTCAAAAAAACGCCCCTCACACCTACCCCCGCCTCTATTGTTTTCTGGACGACCGTATCCAGACAGCCCGGCAAGAAGTAACCTCACATAGCGAATACCAACGGCTGACAGGTAATGCCGACAATGCCGTCGATGCCGACCTGACAACTATCGTCAACCCTTACGACCAAATCGGAGACCTAAAGAAATACATCCAAGACCTTTACCAGGCATACTACCTGACACAACAGGAAAAATATGCCCAACGACTGCATGAACTGCTGCAACTGTTAACCGATACTCCGGCAAGCGACGCCACCCTGTTTGCCGACAATTTCAGGAGTACCGACATCGCTTTCTGTTTTCTCAAACCTTATGACCTGCTCTATAACCGGCTGTCTGCCGAAGAACGCCAGAATACAGAAAAGTTATTAATGCGTGTACTGCGTCACTACTATCCGCAACAGTGCGGCATTCAGGAAAATCATATCTTCGACAACCACTTTTGGCAACAAAATCTCCGTATACTCTTTCAGGCTGCTTTTCTGCTATACGACAATGACAACTACAAAAGCGAAGTGCTGCCAATCATGGAGTACTACTACGAATTATGGACCGCCCGCGCTCCGGCTTCAGGATTCAACCGGGACGGAGTATGGCACAACGGAACGGGATATTTCAACAACAACGTACGTACCCTGTTCTACATGCCGATACTCCTTTCGTACATCACACACAAAGACTTTCTATTGCATCCCTGGTATCGGAATGCCGGACAGTCGCTCGCCTTTACCTGCCCGCCCGAAAGCAAAAACATCGGTTTCGGCGACGGCAGTGAAAAATACACTGCGGCAACCTACCAATATGCCGCCTTTGCCGACTTCCTTGCACGCGAGGCAGGCGACGGATATGCGGGCTGGTATGCACAACAAGCGGCAAAAACACTGGTCCGCGATTCCGATATGCGGCTCTACCGCATGGCAAGCAGCCACATCGGCTATAGCACACAATTGCCGGAAGACACGCCGAAACTCGTCTGGTACAAAGATGCAGGTGAAGTAGCCATACACAGCAATCTCACCGATACGGAAAACGATCTGGCTTTGGCATTCCGTTCCAGCACATTCGGTTCGGGAAGCCACACCGTGTCCAACCAGAATGCTTTCAATCTGCTGTACCGTGGTACGGATGTCTACCGTAGCAGCGGTTATTACACAAACTTCTCGGATGCCCACAACCTGATGTCTTACCGTCATACCCGCGCCCATAACACGATATTGGTCAACGGCATCGGGCAGCCTTTCTCCACCGAAGGATACGGCTGCATTGTACGTGCCATGGGTGGCGAACACATTTCCTATTGTCTGGGAGATGCTTCGAAAGCCTATTCCGGAATCAGCAAGGATCCCATGTGGGTATCTGCCTTCGAAGCCGCCGGCATCACGCAAACGCCCGAAAATGGTTTCGGACCCACACCACTCACCCGATACCGTCGGCACGTACTGATGCTGCATCCCGACATCGTAGTACTCTACGACGAATTGGAAGCCCAAGAAGCCGCACGGTGGGATTGGTTGTTGCACAGCCCCACCAAGTTCAGTATCGACAACAACCTGCAAACAGTAACCACTTGTAACACAGAGAAAGTTTTCACCGCCACCACCAGCCTGTTCAGCAATGAACAGATAACCCTGTCGCAGACCGACCGTTTCACTGTACCACCCGCCAGTTCGTCCGATACCACCTATCCTAACCAGTGGCATCTGACGGCTTGTATTGATGGAAAAGAAAAAGTACGTATCCTTGCCATCATCCAGATAAAAACCGACAATGACACTCCTACCCCAATACACCAAATGGGGAATATCCTGACTTGCGGTCATTGGACCATAGAAGCAGAATTGGACGCATCCTCGCCTGCCATGCTAAACGTGACGCACAGCATGAAGAAATCCTCTTTCCACTACGGAGATACATCTCCTGTCCTGAACGGACAACCCTACATGCCTGCCTGTCCGGACGCTTCCATACTCTACGACAAGGTAAACGGGGACTACACCGTTACGGAACAAGCAGACTACCAGCCTGCATCCACCCGTATAACCCGCTGACAGCAACAGACGAAACAATTGCATACTGATGATACTGCATTCCGCTTGATAATAAATCTTCATTTTTACAAAATCTCCGGTAAAAATGAAGATTTATTCGTATCTTTGTTGTATAAGAACAACCTTACGCGTTAATAAACCATGATGAAACCCGTTCTATTACTCGCATTGCTTTGGACATTCATATCTCCACTTCATGCTCAAATTGCCAACCGCATAAATTTTATTCACCTCGGAGTAAACGAAGGACTGTCGCAAAATACAGTTTTCGACATCACTCAGGATAAGCAGGGCAATATGTGGTTTGCCACTTACGACGGACTGAACAGATACGACGGTTACGATTTTACCGTATACCAAAATGACGAACAGAATCCATACAGTATCGGCAGCAATATAATCAGGGTATGCACAACCGATTCGCAAGGACGGCTATGGGCAGGCACACAAGAAGGATTGTCACTCTATGATGCAGAACAGGATAAATTCTATAATTATACCTATCGGAAAAATAAAAAGAACACACCAGTTACCAATATCGTGGAAGTCGATGAACACCGGTTATTTCTGTTCACCGACGGTAATGACAAGCAACTTCTGCTTTTTGATACCGAAACCCGCCGGTTCTCAAACGCTCCCCTGCATCCTTCGCTCTCATCCGTGTCTCCCACAACCATCTCCAGACAAGGAGACAATATATACATAGGAAGTTATCAAGGAATATTCATCTACTCGATTCCACACAACACCCTTGAACATATAATGCCTGATGAACTGCAAGGCAAACAGATTCTCGCCATTCTGCAACAATCCCCAATCTGCCTGTGGATAGGAACAGAGGGAAACGGACTGTACAAAATCAACCCGCAAAGCAAAGAAATAACCAACTACGTCCATATTCCCGGAAAAAAAGGAAGCATCAGTTCCAACTACATCCGCTCACTGACACTCGATTCCCAAAACGTCCTATGGATAGGCAGCATCAATTCTCTGAACATCTACAATGAAGCAACCGATTCTTTCGACAACTATACCAGCAATTCGGAAATCAGCGGCAGCCTATCACAAACATCCGTACGTGACATCTTTATGGACTCTCAAAAAGGAATGTGGTTAGGTACATATTACGGCGGATTAAACTATTATCACCCGCTGAAGAATCGCTTTCACAGCATCCGGCCTGTAGCAAAAGGAAGTTTGCTGAACCACAATACCATTGAATGTATTAAAGAGGACTCTCAAAAAGGACTGTGGATAGGTACCAACAACGGCGGCATAAACTACTACAACCCGCAAACACATCAAATTACAAATTACACGCAGAAAGAAGGACTGGCTTCCAATGACATAAAAGCCATATATATAGATGATACCCAGAATCTGGTCTATGTCGGTACTCACACCGGCGGACTCAGTATCCTGCACCGCAACTCCGGCCGTATCGAAACATTCAATAGCAGGGAAACGAGAAATCTGTACGATATAGAACCGGCTGTCAACGGTGATTTATGGCTGACCGGCATGTCGAATCTTCTACGTTTCAATCCCCGGCAAAAGACATTCACTCCCATTACCTCCCTGAGCAACGGACAGCCTTTAGGTCTGGACGAATTCAAATATATCCTGCGCGACAGCAAACAACGTCTTTGGCTGAGCGGAGAAAAGGGACTGGACATATATACGGAACATGAAAACGGACTATCGGTATGCCCCCTATTGCCAAAGGCATGCCCTATAAAACATAAAGCTATCAATGTCATTTACGAAGCGTATAACGGAATTTTCTGGATAGGAACACGAAGCGGACTTTTCCGTTTTGACGAAGCCCGGAAAGAATATAAGCAATATACCGTTGCCGACGGACTTCCCAATAACGTCATCCATGGAATATTGGAAGACGAGTACGGCAAACTGTGGCTGAGCACCAACAAAGGACTGAGTTGTTTTCATCCCGAAACCGAAAAATTCCGCAACTACACCAACAATGACGGACTGCAAAGCAACCAGTTTACCAACAATGCCTATTACCGGACCGCAGAAGGACAAATGTACTTCGGCGGCATCAACGGCATTACCACATTCCACCCGGAACAAATAGTAGACAATCCCTATACTCCTCCGGTCCTTATCACAAAATTGCATCTGTTCAATCAGACGGTTTTCCCCAACGACGGCACCGGAATACTACAGAACAGCATCAGCAATACGAAGAGCATCACATTATCGAGCAAGCAATCCATGTTTTCGCTTGATTTTGTCGTGTCAAACTATATATCGGGCAATCAGAACACATTTGCCTATATGCTGAAAGGCTATGACCGGGATTGGTACTATTCCAATGTCCTACGTACCGTATCTTATTCCAACCTGCCGGCAGGGACTTATCATTTCCTTGTAAAAGCCGCCAACAGCGACGGCAAATGGAATGAGACACCTACCGAACTGGAAATCGTGGTACTACCCGTCTGGTACAAGACATGGTGGGCCTTCCTGCTATTCGCCACCGCTTTTGTTTCCGTCACAATCTTTATATTCCGCTACTTCTGGATGCGCAAAAGCATGGAAGCGCAGCTGAAAATGGAACGTATGGATAAAGAGCGTCAAAAAGAGGTGAATGAAATGAAACTGCGCTTTTTCATCAACATTTCCCATGAGTTGCGTACTCCGCTTACCCTTATTCTTGCTCCGGTACAGGAAATGTTGGATAAAGTAAGCGACCGCTGGCTACACAAACAGTTGGAATATGTACAGAAAAACACCAACCGCCTGCTGCATCTGGTTAATCAGCTAATGGACTACCGCCGTGCCGAACTGGGCGTATTCAATCTGAAAGTCAGGCCCAATCCCATACATAACGTAATCGAAAAAGATTTCTCGTTCTACGAACGTCTGGCACAACGCAAGCAGATAGCCTACAACCTCCACTCCAACGCGGAAGGGCGTGAGATTCTATGCGACCCGGATTACATGGAGCTTATCGTAAACAACCTGCTGTCCAATGCCTTTAAATATACCGGTGAAGGTAAAAGCATCACCGTTACATTGAAAGAAGAGAACCATGAATTGCTTCTCCAGGTCAAGGATACGGGAGACGGCATTCCTTTCGACAAACAAGGCAAAATATTCGAACGCTTCTACCAGATAGACAACGAGCATTTAGGCAGTGGTATCGGACTGTCATTGGTGCAACGGCTTGTCGACCTGCACCACGGACGCATCGAGCTGGAAAGCGAAGAAGGTGTCGGAAGCACTTTCTCCGTCTATCTCCCGACAGAAGAGTCGGCATATCTTCCGGAAGAGAGACAGACAGCACCCGACTCCACAGAAGAGCAGCGAGTCTACACCACCAACGACCGGAATATGTATGTTATCGACACGGAAGAGGAAGAAATCACGGAAGAGACAACAGTCAAAGAGGAACAACGCCAGGAAACTATTCTGATTGCAGAGGACAATACCGATATCCGCCAATACCTCTGTGAAGAATTGGGCAAGAGTTATCATATATTGCAGGCAAGCAACGGTGAGGAAGCATTGGCCATCCTAAAGGAACAGGATACAGACCTTATACTGACTGATGTCATGATGCCTGTCATGGACGGGTTGCAGTTATGCAAACAGATAAAACAGAGTCTCCGTACCTGTCATATACCGGTCATCATACTCTCTGCCAAAACCGATTTGAAAGAGCAGTTGGAAGGATTGCAGGTGGGTGCGGACGACTATATCCCCAAACCTTTCTCAATGGCAATGGTTGCTGCGAAAATCAAGAACCTGTTCCGTACGCGCCACCGGGCTATTGAGCATTATTCGCACTCTTTGGAAATAGAGCCCGAAAAAGTAGCGCTCAATCCGTTGGATGAAGAACTATTGAAAAAGGCAATGGCTATTGTAGAGAAAAACATGGACAATGTATCATTCTCCACTGATGACTTCGCCCGCGAAATGTGCATGAGCCGTTCCAACTTACATTTGAAGATGAAAGCACTGACCGGAGAATCAACCAACGATTTTATCCGTAAAATGCGCTTTAAACAAGCATGTAAGTTATTAAAAGAAGGACGTCTATCCATCTCTGAAATCAGTACAATGGTAGGATTCAATACCCCCTCCTATTTCTCTACCTGCTTCAAGAAATACTTCGGTTGTCTACCGTCCGAATACGGGAAATAGATATTCAAAAGGAATTATAAGAAATTCTGCAAAGATGAGACGAAAATAATTGTGTTGAAAGGAAACAACCGGCAAAATAAAACATATCTATACAATTTTGAAAGTGCTTTCTACAGAAATGAAAGCACTTTCTACTTTAGTAACAGCTCATTTGACATTATTATAAGCGTTTTTCACATTAATTATATACTTTTGTTTGCATTAAACTTAGATTCTTTACATGATTTCTTAATAAATGTAAAGAAGAAATTTATCAATTAACTTAAGTATTATGAAGAACAAGAAAAATCACATGAAACGAATGCTAATGCTTTCGTTGCTGACCAGTGCTTGTTGCATCCATAGTTATGCGACAATCAACGAATTTACTTTAATTAAAGAAACGGAATCCGTTGAGAGCATTTTGCAGAACAAAAGAATCTCAGGTGTGGTAAATGACAATTTCGGCCCAGTTATCGGTGCGAATGTATCCATAAAAGGAACTACCATCGGTGCCATTACAGATATGGACGGAAAATTCAGTTTTGATGCACCGGAAGACGGAACCTTGGTTGTCTCTTTTGTAGGATATGTTACCCAAGAGTTATCAATAAAAGGAAAAACGTCTTTCACCATCAATCTGAAAGAAGATACCGAAATGTTGGATGAAGTAGTAGTAACCGCATTGGGTATCAAACGTGAAAAGAAAGCGTTAGGTTATGCCATGCAGGAAGTCAAGACTGATGTCTTTTCTGAAAATCGTTCCAGTAGTGTATCCAACCTGTTGCAAGGTAAAGTAGCCGGTGTCCAGATTTCACAATCCGGTAGCGGTGTGGGTGGTCCGACCCGTGTAATTCTCCGTGGTCTTAACTCGTTGAGTGGTAATAACTCACCACTTTGGGTAGTTGACGGACTTCCTGTCTTAGACAGCTCCAACAGCAACACTCAATTTGCCTATTCTTCCGGAGCAGCCGATATCAACCCTGACGATATTGAAAGCATTTCCGTTTTGAAAGGAGCTAACGCAGCTGCTCTATACGGCTCCAGAGCACAAAGTGGTGCAATTGTCATCACAACGAAAAAAGGTAAGGAAGGAAAATTGCAACTGGAATACAACGGCTATGTTTCTATGAGTAAAGCCTACGACTCCTACGAATTTCAAGACGTATATGGCCAGGGAACCAATGGGCAATATACACTTGAAGCTGCCGGCTCATGGGGACCTAAGATGACCGGACAAATCATTCCTAACTGGCGTAAGGAGTTCTATGGTGACGACTCTTATAAAGAATACGCCATGTTACCTCAAAAAGATATTATTGACGAGTTTTTCCGTACAGCCCTGAACTATACAAACTCTATCAGCGCTACCGGTGGAAATGATAAAATGAACGCCCGTTTTTCTTTCACCGATACCCGCAATCAAGGTATTCTGCCCAATGAATCCATGAACAAGCAGAATTACAACTTAAACGTAGAAATCAAAAACAAGTATCTGACCATTGGCGGTAAAGTAGCTTATTTCCGCGAAAAAGTCAAGAACCGTCCTGAAACTTTCTATACCAGTACATGGTCACATCTCATCCGGATGCCAAGAAATATCCGTCTGCAAGATTTACAGAATCCTATAGGGCTTGACGGTTATGTTGTAAACTGGCACGGAGAAGACACTGAATATAGAAATCCCTATGGATTCATAGAAAAAGGTAACGGGAATGAATTGAACAGAGACCGTTTCCAAGGACAAATCACTGTAGTGGGCAACATCACCGACTATTTGAAAGTTACCGGTAGAGTCGGTATAGACCGTATTTCGGACAATGTGGAAACCTATATGCCCTATCATGCAAAAGCTGAAAATCCTAAAGATTTGATGACTATCACAAACACTGCCAGAGAAGAGTTCAATGCAGACTTAATGCTGAATTTCGACAAACGCTTCAAGGATTTCTCGGTTACAGCCAATATCGGTGTCGCAACAAATTATAATAAGTTCAAGTCACTCGCAGGTGAAAGTGGCAAAGCTATTATTCCAAACTTCGTAGCGCTGAGTAACGGTGAAAGTAAACTGGCAATACAGGATTTCTCTTCAAAACGTATTAATTCTATTTTAGGAAATGCCACACTGGGATATAAGGGGTACGCTTTTCTGGATGTTACAGCACGAAACGACTGGTCGTCCACCTTACCCTCATCCAATTGGTCTTATTTCTATCCTTCCGCCAGTTTAAGCGGTATTTTGTCAGACATATTCGAACTGCCTAAAGAGTATTTCCTGAAAGTACGCGGTTCTATCGCCCAAGTAGGTAACGACACAGATCCTTACTCACTCTACAATGTATATACATTGGAAGCTTTAGGTAACAATACCGTAGGTAGCAGTTCCAATACTTATCCCCTTGCCGACCTCAAACCGGAAAAGACAGTATCATGGGAATTTGGTGTGGATTACCGTATGTTCAGCAACCGCTTAGGTATTGACTTCACATACTATAAATCTACAACCACCGACCAGATTCTATCCATGACGGTTCCTACTTCTTCCGGATATGGTAGCAAGAAAATCAACGCCGGAAAAATGGAGAGTAAAGGTATTGAATTGATGATTACCGGTACTCCTGTACAAACAAAAGACTGGCGTTGGGATGTAACATTGAACTGGGGTAAAAATACAACACGCAACATAGAACTGGACGAAAAGAACAAACGCTATGTGTTCCCGCTCACAAACAATGTACGTGTAGGTAAAGTAGTTATTGACGAAGGGGGCAAATTCGGTGATATCGTATCTACCGCTTATAAGAGAAACAAAGATGGACGGATTCTGGTAAGCGATGCCGGTCTTCCTCTTATCGATACAAAATCCGAAAAGGTTATCGGTAACATGATGCCCGAATGGACAGGCTCTTTCGGAACTACATTAAGCTGGAAGAATCTTGTGCTCAATGCTCTTATCGATGTCAGATACGGTGGTCAGTTCCTCTCTATGACCGATGCTTACGCCACTGGGGCCGGAAACTCAAAGCGTACACTGAACGGACGTGACGGTATGGTAGTAAATGGTATCGTGGAATCAACCGGTCAAGAAAACACCAAACAGATTACGGCTCAGGAATATTATGCAACCATAGCCGGTACTTATCCTGTAGGAGAAGAATTCCTGCATGACGCCACTTACGTGAAGCTGCGTGAACTTTCCATCGGTTACACTTTGCCGCAAATGTGGTTCAAGAATACTCCAATTACCAATGTTAAGGTTTCCTTGGTAGGACGTGACTTGTTCAACATCTATAAGGCTGCTCCCGTAAATGCCGAGTTCGCACAAAACAGTCAGGATGTGTTCCAGGCTTTCGAGCTTGCCGCTCTTCCGTCAACAAGAACTATCGGTTTCTCACTTAACGTAAAATTCTAAAAAGACACTATTATGAAATTACATAAAATTCTAATTACACTACTTACCGCTGCCACTATCAGCAGCTGTACAAATGGATTTGAGGATATGAATAAGGATCCATTGGCCGTTAGCGAAATATCTCCCGATTTGTCATTGCCATACATGCAATATCACGGATTTCATATCGTTTATGGTGACTATCAGAGAGCTGCACTCTTATATTCTTTCCTCTATTGCCAATATATGGCAAACACGAGCAGTGCTTTCACTTCAGATAATTATGTATTCAATAGTTCCTGGGCGGAACGCGGGCTCTGGACTCCCTACTACCAGCAAATGGTAAAAAGAATCCGGGAAATCGAACCCACAGTGGAAAAGCACCCGGAATACAACGACATGTACCAGATTATGCGCATTAACTTAGCGATAAGTACTATACGCATGACAGACACATTCGGAGATATTCCCTACTTCCAGGCTGGAAAAGGCGAAACTTTAATCCCCTACGACAGCCAAAAAGATATCTATTACGATGTATTTAAGGAACTGACCGAAGCTGTTGACGAATTAAAGCAGAAAAAGAGTGAGCAGTTAAAATACTCTACCGAAGATCTAATTTACCAAGGTGATGTGGACAAATGGATAAAGCTTGCCAACTCATTACGTTTGCGTGCAGCTATACGTCTCTCATTCATCGATCCGGAAAAGGCTCGGACCGAAGGTGAACTTGCCTTGAAAGAAACACTTTTGGCATCCAATGCAGACAATGCCGGCGTAACTCCTCCCCAGCCCAACCGTTGGCTCAATCCATTGTTATACAGTTTGACCGTGGATGAAGCCAGAGCCAGTGAAACAATGGTAAATATGTTACAGAATTACGGTGCCGTAGCCGACCCGCGCCTTACTTTGATTCTTTCACAGAGCCAAGCATGGGTAAAAGGAGAAGATAACAATGCCGTACAATGGAAAGGAGTCCCCAATGGTGTACCTGTTACAGAACTTTCATTGGAAGAATATGACAACAGCCACAACTCCGGTATTTGGGGATATATGTGGGGATATGATTGGAATTCCGCCAATCAAGGAGACAAAATTTCAAAACCCAATACAGCTGCTGACCCCACTCCCCTGGGATTGATGAATTACTCAGAAGTATGTTTCCTGAAAGCCGAAGCTGCTTTGAGAGGTTGGCAAGGAGCAGAAGATGCCCAGACAAACTATGAAAACGGTATCCGTGCCTCATTCGAAGAAATGAGAGCTAAAGCCCCTAAAGATTCTTACACCAAAGATTATGACGACGACTACATCACACAAGGAAATGTGGCATGGAACGATGCTGATGGCTTTGAAGCCAATCTGGAGAGAATCATAACTCAGAAATGGCTCGGAATCTATCCTAATTCGGAAGAAGCTTGGGCTGAATTCCGCCGTACCGGTTATCCCAAGTTAAGTCCGGTGAAGCAAAGTCTGGAGCCTACAATTAATCCGGCAAACGGTGAATTCATCAAGAAACTCCGTTATGTAGACAATGAAATAAACAACAATAAGGAGTATGCAACAGATCCAGCCTTGAACGGTGGTCAGGGAGACGGATTATCTGTTCGCGTATGGTGGGATACCGCCCGATATAAATAACCCCACATAATCCTATCTGAAAGAGGATATCTTATAATGCAACCGGATAAAACCTACATTATAACCTATCCTCTTTTTTTAGTACTATCCAATCAGTAGTTGTAAAACAAGAATCTACCATGAATATAAAAACATTACTATCCATCCTTTTATGCTTCACGCTTGCCACCGCACAAGCCCAACAAGAGGATTTCGGGCAAGATACCCTTATCAATCCGAGTGCAGCGACCTTCAACTTCAACATCGCTCCGGGTCCCATAAAGCCCACCGAAGAATCCATTGCTGCACATTACCAATGTCCCGAATGGTTTCGCAATGCCAAGTTCGGCATCTACATGCACTGGGGCATCAACTCCATCCCCGGTTATGACGGTCATTACGGCAGATGGATGTACTGGTATCAGGAACCGGACTCCAGCTTACGCAAGTATCCCATACTGGGCTACAGAGCACTTGCACCCAAAGTATACCAGTATCACCTGAAAAAGTACGGTCATCCTTCCAAATTCGGTTATAAAGATTTCATACCGATGTGGAAAGCCGGCAAATTCAATGCAGACTCGTTGGCTGCCTTTTACAAAGAAATCGGAGCCAGATTTATCGGCGTAATGGCTGTTCACCATGATAATTTCGACTTGTACGACTCAAGTCATCAACCCTGGAATTCCGTAAATATGGGTCCCAAGCTGGACATCGTGGGTGCATGGCAGAAAGCATGTAAAAAGGCAGGTGTCCATTTTGCCATCTCCTCCCACCTTAGCAATTACTGCCACGAGCATATGTTCTACCAAGGTAGCAATGCCGACCCGGAAGGTCCGTATGCCGGTATACCCTACGACTATATGAACCCCGCCTACGAGGGATTATACGGCAAGCGTACCCCCAACCGTATCATGCGGCTGGAACCGGAATTCGCCCAGTCATGGTATCTCAGGACTAAAGAGCTGATAGATAAATACGAACCCGAATTACTCTATTTTGACGGCCCGCTTCCCAACGGCATCTATGGTCAGCAGTTGGCGGCACACTTCTATAATAAAAACCTTTCACAGAAAGGTGTACAAAAAGGCGTACTCACCATTAAGCGAGAAAGGGCCGGATATACGCTGGACCGTGAATGTTCCGGCGAAGACGATTTACAAAAGAACCCGTTTCTGGTGGACACCACAATCAACCCCGGCTGGTTCTATATGGGAAATTCCCTGAACATCAACGATGAGGGAGGAGATGCCGGTATGAGTTCAGCCGTACAAGGAGAAGCAAAAGATAAACTGCGCATGACAGCAGGACAAATTGTAGATAACCTGATAGATATTGTCAGCAAGAACGGTAATATGATGCTCAATGTAGGCCTTCGTCCTGACGGCAGTTTGCCCGAAACATTCCGGAATGAACTTATGAAAATAGGTAACTGGCTAAAACTGAATGGTGAGGCCATCTATGATACCCGCCCTTTCACAGTATACGGCGAAGGTAATTTTTCCGCCAAAGCCCACCAACAGCAGTATGCGGACTATTTATATGCATTCACAGCCAAAGACATACGTTTCACTACCAAAAAGAATACAATATACGTCTTTGCGATGGACTGGCCAGGAAACGGAGCAATACTTAAGATACGGCATCTCAATAGTAAAAAGATACGGAACATACAATCGGTCTCTTTCCTTGCTTCAGGAGAGACTGTGAATTGGACGCAGGATATAAACGGTTTATCCATTACAATGCCCTCTCGCCCGGCAGGAGAATACGCTTATGTATTCAAAGTAACTCTATCGGATATTTATTAAAAAGTATCTTTATGGCATAGCTAACAATCGTTTGGTAAAAATACTTCGGTCGTCTATCTTCCAAATATAGAAAATTGCCGGTTCTATTCCGCTTTATACAGATTTAAAAGAACGTTCAACAAGACTGAAAGCGTTTTATACCATCTTGGCAAACACTAAAACGCTTTCACTCCTCTTTTTTATATGAACAACTTACTTTTGCAACCAGTTAATTATCATCTTTTAAAACATCAATCATAATTTATAATGAAAAAACACATTGTAATAGCATGGGTATTCAGCCTGGTAGCAACCTGCATGTATGCCAGTAACATTACCCGCATACATGAGAATGAACGCGAGACTCCATTCCCGCAACGCGAACACACTTTATATATAAACCCATCGCCTTTGTTAGTGCCCCAAAGCATGAAGCAATCGGATTTTCTGCAATTCAATCTTTCAAAAAGCAAGGATTTTACGGATGAGAGTACAATACTCTCCAAACCGTCACCCTGGTGCATGTTCAATCCTCATAAGATACTGGAAAACGGAACATGGTACTGGCGTGTGCGTTCGGTAAATAAAGCCGGCAAGGAGTTTCCCTGGAGCAAGACCTACAGTTTCACCGTAAGCGATGACGTTCCTCAATTTGTCACACCACCGTTCAGTGTATTTCTTAATAACATCCCCAAAGACTCTCCCCGCATCTATTGTTTCCTGAACAACAGTCTGGAAGAAGCGCGCAAAAACGTGCGTTCGCATCCGGAGTTTGAAAATATGATTAGCGATTCGCGGGATGCGCTTAGTGAGAATTATGCCAATGATACCAAACCATACAGACAGATTGCCCGTATGTATATAGCCTGCGACAAACTGAACACGGCTTATCAAATGTTACAACAAGACAACTATGCCAATAAAATGGTACAGAACATACGTTATCTGCTAGCCGTAGAACCCGACCAACGGGTTATCAACAACGACTTCAACGCCGGCGAATTGGTATATACCCTGGCCTGCACTTACGACAACTGCTACGACCGCTTCACCCCGCAGGAACGCAAGCAAATCGAAACGATTGTAATGGATGTATTGTCGCGTTATTACCTGAAACATATCCTATGTAAAGAAGAAACCCATATCTTCGACAATCATTTCTGGCAGTTCACCTTCCGCCATCTCCTGCAGGGAGCTTTGGTGATGTACGACAAATACCCCCTTGCCAAAGAATACCTGGAATACAGCTACGAACTATGGACAGCCCGCGCCCCGGCATCCGGATTTAACCGCGACGGCTCATGGCACAATGGAACAAGCTATTTCAGTGCCAACAGCGTTACATTGGCATACGTAGCTACCTTGTTCAGCCATCTGACTGGAACAGACTTCATGCAGCACCCTTGGTATAAGAATGTCGGTATCGGCATGCTGTACAGTTGGCAACCCGAATCGTTAAGCGCCGGTTTCGGTGACGGACACGAAAAGACTAATCCCAAACCTCTGCGCATCCGCAGTGCCTTTGCCGATTTTATGGCACGTACCACCGGCGATCCCTATGCCACCTGGTACTCCTCCATAAACGATCGCTACAAAAACGAATCGGAAACGCGTCTGTTCCGCATGGCAAGCGGCAAGCAACGTCCGCAACAGTCCGAATTGCCAGCCGATGCCCCCAAAGCCGTATGGTTCAAGGACAGCGGAGAGATGATTGCCAACAGCAATCTGAAAGACTACGAACACAATATCAGCCTGAGTTTCCGTTCCAGTCCTTTCGGTTCCGGCAGCCATACACACTCTAATCAGAATGCCTTCAACCTGCATTATGGCGGAAAAGCCATATATCACGCTGTGGGACATTACATGAACTTTGCCGACCCGCACAATCTGTTGTCTTACCGGCACACCCGCGCCCATAACACGATATTGGTAGACGGTATCGGACAGCCTTTCACCACCCGTGCATATGGCAATATCGTACGTATGTTCAACGGAGAGCACATATCATATGCCTTAGGAGATGCTTCCAATGCTTATTGCGGCATCAGCGAATATCCTATGTGGCAGAAGAATTTCGCAACCCACAAGTTGGAGCAGTCACGCGAAAACGGCTTCGGAGAGACTCCTTTGAAGAAATACCGCCGTCATATCTTCCTACTCCATCCTAATATTGTAGTAATTTACGATGAACTGGAAGCAGAAAAAGCCGTCAGATGGGATTGGATGCTCCACAGTCCCGTGAAGTTCGATATAGACGAGTCCACCGCTACACTGACAACACAAAACCCCAAAAGTCGATATAAATCTGTTGCTCGTCTGTTCTGCGAGCAGCAATGCGTTATCACACAGACCAATAATTTCGTTGCTCCTCCCAATGAGAAAATAGCGACGCGCGGTGAAGATTTCACCGCTCCCTGGTCATTGACAGCAGGTTTCACCCCCTGCAAAAATAACCGTATTCTTACTATTATTCAGGTAGAGGCGGACGGTAACAAAGTTGTGGACATAGAGCAATCCCAAAACAGATTCCAATGCGGAAACTGGATTATCGAAGCAGAACTGAATGCCAAGCATCCGGCAAGTTTATATATCCATAACAAGGACTCAAAAGCCACATTCGGTTATGGGAAAAAGAAATTGCCTATCAACGACAAGAAATATGAATGTAAATACAAATATTCTTCCATCCTTTACGACAAAATCAATGGATTGTGGAAAACCCAAGAGATGGAAGACAGAGCGGCACTTCCTACCGGAAAAATTCAATAGGTATATAAATATAAGAAATACTAGCTTAACCGACAAATAATAACACATTTATCATCACTCATCACTTTTAAGGTCAATTAACTGGTAATATGACGGTTGAGTAGTTACAAGAGCAGTTATAACAGTGACGACCGAATGTTGGTCGTCACTGTTTTTCAAGTACATTCCGCTATATCCTACTCTGCAACACTCTGATTTACAGCCCTTACATACACTTTATGCGACCCTTGCCCCAATGTTGTTAAAATACCTTTCTCCACCAATAAATTGAGGTCATTCAACGCCTTGTTCTTCAAAAGTCCCGTAATTCCGCTGTAATCCTTGCGCGTAATGAAAGGATTTGCATCCAAAAACGCGCACAGTCTGCGGTAACGTTCCGCACCGCTGATATCCTCACTGTGCCGGAAGCCATACCCTGCCCTTACACGTTCCACAAATCCGGCACACTGTTTCCGGAAGCCGGGCGATACGCGGAAATGCACCTTGCCGAAAAATATCGTCTGCGCATGGATTTCCTTCTTGTCCATGACAGGGCGTGCTGTCAGTCCCGCCGAGAAATGTCCCATATTGCCCAACTGTACATGATGCCCTTCGGAAAGGTAATAGGAAATGCGGCTTTCCAATGCAGCAAGCACTCCCTCGACGTCTCCGGGAGTAAAACTGGTTGCCTGTGAAATATCGCTGACCAGACGTTTGCCGGTGATAGTCCCCTTGTTCACGATGCGGGGATACATGGGTTGTAATTCGCCGTCTCCTTTCGGGTTGGGCTTTCTCTGAAAATCATACTCTGCTGCCATTGTCGTTCTTTTTTTTTAGTTATGTAATAATTGAAAATCCTGTTGTATCGGTAGCTTACGCCATTCGGCCGCATAAATTCGGATATTCTCCGCGGTCCGTTCGGGAAAAGCAGGAAGATAAACAACGCTTTGCTTCGTTGTTTTTATTTGTCCGGACCATGCAAAATGCCGTTATGCTTACAGTAAAACCCCGTTTTGCAGTTGCAGGCCCGGCGGTTGCCGGCTGCGGGCTGTGGGGCCCGCATATGAAGGCTCTTCGGCCCGCAATTGCAAAACGGGGTTTTACACCTTGTAAAGATACAAAATTCATTAGGAAAAGTCAAGTTTTCAACGGTTTGTTTTCCAATTATTTCCATTTATTTCCGGAGATAAATGCTGGCAAAAATCTTAAAACAAAAGGACGGATTTGCTTGCTTCCGGCCCGTTTTATGCGTATCTTGCAGAGTCTAAGAGAAACGCTCTTATCTCCACTAAATTTTTCCAAACAACCAACACCGGATGAGAATAACCTTTATCAAGGAAAACCGTGACGCGGGCACGGAAAGTATCAGCACCTGCGATACAGCCGCATTTATTACCAGAATCAAGTCGGAAACCAAGCCCGGACATGTCAGTGCATTACGCACCATGCTCGAATATACAAATCATGGCAGCGGCGGAACCTACGGGCATATCGACAAGCTTCCCCGCATATGCCCCGCTATGGAGTACGGACGCAACCGCGAGGGCGAACGGCGGATGAAACGCTACAACGGTATTGTACTGCTGGAAGTGAGCGGTCTGTCCGGCATGTCCGAAACGGAACTGGTGAAAGAACAGGCGGCACTTCTTCCCCAAACCTATGCAGCTTTCGCAGGAAGCAGCGGACGGAGCGTGAAGATATGGGCGCTGTTTGCCTTGCCGAACGGCAAACTTCCGCAACGGGAAGAAGAAATCAGCCTGTTCCATGCGCATGCTTACCGCATGGCGGTACAATGTTACCAGCCCCTGCTTCCGTTTCCCGTAACATTGAAAGAACCCTCGCCTGCCGATACTTTCCGCATGACGCTGGACGAAACGCCTTACTTTGCTCCCGATGCCGTGCCTTTCTGTCTCGAACAACCCGTGACGATGCCCGGCGAGCGGACATTCAACCAACGAAAATTGGCAGAAAACAACCCTTTAAAGCGGTTGCAGCCAGGATTCGACTCCTCGCAGACTTTCACTCTATTGTTTGAAACAGCCCTGGGTCGTGCGCTGGACGAAGTGGAGAACTGGCAGCGCGACCGGGATGATTTTCACCCGCTGCTCATCTCCATAGGCGAGCAATGCTTCAAAAGCGGCATCCCCGAAGAGGAAGCCGTCCGGCAGGTAATGATGCACTACCGACGGCAGGCAGACGAACAGACGGTGCGCACCGCACTGCACAATCTCTACCGCGAGTGCCGGGGATTCGGCAGAAAATCCGTACTGACTCCCGAACAGGACACGATGCTGAAACTGAACGAGTTCATGGAACGCCGTTACGAATTCCGGTACAACCAGCTGATGGGTGATTTGGAATATCGCCAACGCGACTCCATCCACTTCTATTTTCATGTAATGGACCAGCGAGCGCGCAACAGTGTGGCTATGGATGCCCTGCAAGAGGGATTGCGTGTGTGGGACAGAGACGTGAACCGCTACCTGATCTCTAACCGCGTGCCGCTGTACAATCCGGTGGAAGAATACCTGTGCGGCGTAGGCCGTTGGGACGGCAAAGACCGCATCCGTGCGCTTGCCGGACTTGTACCCTGCAACAATCCGTATTGGCGTGAGCTGTTCTACCGTTGGTTTCTGAACATGGTGGCGCATTGGCGCGGACTGGGCAACAGGATGCACGCCAACAGCACATCACCGCTACTGATAGGTGCACAGGGTTACCGCAAGTCCACCTTCTGCCGCATCATCCTTCCTCCCGAACTTCGCTTCGGCTATACCGACAGTCTGGATTTTGGCAGTAAACGCGATGCGGAAATGTACCTGGGACGTTTTCTGCTGGTGAACATCGACGAGTTCGACCAGGTGAGCATCCATCAGCAAGGCTTTCTGAAACACCTTCTGCAAAAAACCGTTGCCAACCTGCGCAAGCCCTACGGAAGCAGCATTCAGGAGATAAGGCGGTATGCCTCGTTCATCGGGACGAGCAACCACAAAGACCTGCTGACGGACAGCAGCGGCAGCCGCCGTTTTGTATGTGTGGAAGTGACTGCCCCCATTGATACGAACGTGACGATAAACTACCGCCAGTTGTATGCACAAGCCATGCAAGCGATACGCAGCGGTGAAAGATACTGGTTTAATGACAAGGATGAAGCCGTTCTGAAAGAAAATAACCGGGAATTCGAGCAAATCAGTCCGATTGAGCAGTTGTTCCATTGTCATTTCCGTTTACCGCAAGAAGGGGAAGAGGGAGAGTGGATGTCGCCGATACAGATTTTGGAAATTCTGCATGCAAAAAACAGTGACATAAAGCTGACAGACGGGCACGCAAAGCATTTCGGACGTATCTTGAAGAAGAATAACCTGGAAAGCAGGCATACTCAAAAAGGAGTTGCATATCGAATTGTAAAATCCTGATATTTTACTTTTTGTGGTGATGACCGGAATTTGGTCATCACCACAAAACTGTTATCAGCATGCAATAAAGCACTATTATTCAATACATTATCACGCAAGTGATGAGTGATAACCAAATATCCGTTTTTACCATTGCAGATAAAAACCACCTATCCAATGCAATGCACAATAAAATATAACACATAAAATCCTTCCAACACAACCGGGCTCTACTTTATAAATATTTGGTTACCTTTGCCACAACAGCAAAAACTACTATCAGAATATCAACTGTAAACAAAAGTAATATTTATGACAAAAAGCTCCTTTCACAAATTGCTATTGGGAAGTGTACTGATGTTACTTCCTTTCGCGGTTCAGGCACAGGTCGTTTTAAAGAACTGGACCATCGAAGACCACTCCGGAAAAGTAAAAATCCTTGTATCAAGCGATACGCTGGAAATTACCGCACCCGACGGTCTCACACTTTGGTACAACCAACGCCTTACCGGTGATTATGAAATCGGCTATCGCGTGAAGATGCTGATGCAAGGCGGAAAATACGACCGCCTCAGCGACCTGAACTGCTTTTGGGGCGCCAATGACCCGGAATACCCCGACAATCTCTTCGCACGCAGCGAATGGCGAAACGGAATTTTCCAACATTATAAAACACTAAGCCTGTTTTATGTGGGATACGGCGGAAACCACAACTCCACTACCCGCTTCCGCCAGTACTTTGCCAAAGCGGCGGATACCAGTGATGCCATAGCCCGCCCCGTAATCAAAGAGTATACGGACAAGGCGCACTTGCTGATTCCAAATAAATGGTACGACATCAAAATCCGTGTGGAAAAAGGAATCACAACTTACAGTGTCAACGGCGAAGAGCTGTTCCGACTGCCGGTTAAAAAGAATGAGGGAGACGGATATTTCGGACTCCGCCTATTGGAAAACCACACACTATTTACAGGCTTTCAGGTAAAAAGCCTGAAGAGGTAAATGCAATGCTTTCACCCAAGAAAATACAGAATTAAAACAGTATTCGACAAAAGTAACATACCTTTAAACTACACCCAAACACCTTTCAACAATCCTGCACAGGATATTTCACGAATATCCATATTTTTGCCGGTGAACAAAAATCACTAAATACTTACTGACATGAAAAGAAACTCTCTGTTGCTTGCAACCGCTCTGCTCATAGGCATGACAGGCTGCAAAAACACTCCGGTCCAGAAAGAAGCCTGGATAAGCAACGCACTCGATGCCGCTTCCTATCAGTTGAAATCAACCGCCGAGGAACTCTCCGGAACAAGCAAGTTCCCACGTTCCATACATTCCGGCTATGATGTAAACTTTCTTGATACTCAGCTGCAGCGCGAGAACAAAGCATACATCGACTCTTTACACCCCAATCCCGAAGCCCTGCAATTAGGACAAAAACGTCTTTGCGGCATTGCCGACTGGACCAGCGGATTCTTCCCCGGAAGCCTTTGGTATGCCTATGAACTGACCGGCGATGAAGAGTTAAAAAAACGCGCCATCGAATATACCAACATCCTGAACCCGATACGTGAGCTGAAAGGTACCCATGACGTGGGTTTCATGATGAATTGCAGCTATGGCAATGCTCTCCGCCTCGCCCCTAACGATACCATTAAAGCCGTACTCGTAGAAACAGCGGATAATCTGTGCGCCCGTTTCAACCCAGAAATCGGTTGTATACGCTCGTGGGACTTCGGTGCGTGGAACTTCCCCGTAATCATTGACAATATGATGAACCTGGACCTGCTGTTCAACGTATATAAGCTGACAGGAGATGAGAAATATAAGAATGTGGCTGTAAAGCATGCACAAACCACTATGAAAAACCACTTCCGTCCGGACTACACCTCCTATCATGTGGTCAGCTATAACAATGACGGAAGCGTGGAAATCAAACAGACACACCAGGGTAAAAATGCAGAATCGGCCTGGTCGCGCGGCCAAGCGTGGGGAGTATACGGCTACACTTCCTGCTATCGCGAAACCCGGGACACGGCTTTCCTGCAGGAAGCCGTTCACATTGCAGACATGATTATGGAACGTGTAAAGACGGACGACCTGATTCCTTACTGGGATTATGATGCCCCGGCAGGTGAAAAGACTCCGCGTGATGCGTCTGCCGCGGCTGTCACGGCATCTGCCTTCCTGGAGCTCAGCACATTTGTGCCCGACGGCAAAAAATATTCCGACTATGCCGAAACAATCCTGAAAAACTTGTCCGGTCCGAAATATCTGGCAGCCAAAGGCAGCAATCAAGGTTACGTGCTGATGCATTCCACCGGCTCACTGCCGCATGGCTCTGAAATAGACGTACCGCTGAATTACGCGGATTACTACTATATGGAAGCATTAAAAAGATACATCGATTTGAAAAATAAAGGGTAAAGGTTAGGTAAACGGTTGTTTTTTTAATTAACTTTGACGAACGGGGATAATCATTTATCCTCGTTCTTTATTTAAATCATCTAATACATTCCGCAAATGTCAAAAATAAAAAGCCTGTTACTGGCAAGTTCAGTATGTATCGCAACTGTCTGTATCAATTTTCCCGCCCATGCAACCGAAAGGCATCTTCTTGAACAGACCGTTTCTTACGAGGAATTGGGCAATGTACTCCGCTACCGGCAAAGCTGGGTGGACTATCCCGCCTATACCGACCGGAAATCCTGGAAAGAGAAAACAGCCCCCGAAATGAGGGAGCTTATCATCAGGAACGGCGAACGCGCCCTGAAACACGAATGGAAACCGGACCTTGCCTCCGACTATCTTGCCTTTAAGCGCACCGGCGAAATCCGCACCGGACGCGCCAACCACAAAGCCCTGCAAGCCTTGACCCTCGCAGAACTGGTAGAGGGACAAGGCAGATTTATGGATGCCATCATAGACGGTGTATGGTTTCTGTGCGAGACGTCCTGGATACACTCGGCACACCTCGGCTTTCAGAAAGACCGCTCCGGACTGCCCGACAGGAATGAACCGACCATCGAACTGGTAGTGGCCGACATCGGCGCGCAAATGGCATGGACTTACTATTTCCTGAAAGACGAATTTGACAAGGTGAGCCCGCTGATTAACGAACGGATTATCGAGGAAGTCAACAGAAACCTGATAAACCCCTACTTCGCACGGGATGATTACTGGTGGATGGGATTCGGCGGCCAGCAGGTAAATAACTGGAATCCGTGGATTAACTATAACGTGCTGCAAGCCCTGATGCTGATAGAGAAAGACCCGGAACGTGTGCGGCAAGGAGTCTGGAAGCTGATGAAATCCACTGATTTCTTTTTCAGCATGTATCACGAGGACGGAGCCTGCGACGAGGGTCCCACCTATTGGAGCGGGGCTTCCGGCTATGCCCTGAAGTTTCTGGATTTGCTGGCTAAAGTAACCGGAAACAAGGTGAACATATTCAACGCTCCCCTCTTGCGTAATATGGCGCAATACATTTACCGGGTACACATCGGCGGCAACTATTTTGTAAACTTCGCCGACTCCGCACCCAAAGTAAGTCCAAGCCCGGGTATCCTCTACCGGTACGGCGAACTGACCGGAGACCCCGCCATGATGAAATTCGCCTCATTCATGGCACAGCAAAACCAAAGTTTCAAGGACGGGGTAAACGGATACTTCGCTTCTGCATTGGACGAGCTTTTTATGTACAAAGATATCATCGGCCATCCGCAAGGCGAACCGCTTACCGGCACTTATTGGTTTAAAGACACCCAAATCTGCGTGGCACGCGACACCGAAGGCAAAAGCGACGGCTTCTTCTTCGCAGCGAAAGGCGGAAACAATCAGGAAAGCCATAACCATAACGATGTGGGGTCGTGCATCCTTTACTACAATGCCCTGCCAGTGCTTATCGATGCAGGCGTAGGTACTTATACCCGACAGACCTTCGGACCGGAGCGGTACACGATATGGACCATGCAGTCCGATTATCACAACCTGCCCCTCATCAACGGAACCCCGCAGAAGAACGGCCGGGAGTTTGCCGCACACAGCCAGCAATACAAAGCCACCGCCAAAACCGTATCCTACCAGGTGGACATTGCCCGTGCCTATCCGCAGGAAGCAAATGTAAAAAGCTGGATTCGCAACTATACGCTGCACAGGAAAAAGGATTTCACAATCACCGACAAATGGAAACTTTCGGCATACAACGAACCGAGTGTATTAAACCTGATGACCTGCTGCGAAGTCGAAATCGACCGCAACAAAAACATTACTCTGACAGGAGAGGCAGGTAGATTCAAAGTGGAATACGATAAAAAACTCTTATCGCCCGCAACGGATACCGTCGAACTGACCGATCCGAAATTAATCCACTCCTGGAACCGGAAAAAGCTGACGCGCATCCGTTTCACAATTGTGTCGCAACAAATTTCCGGTGAAAGCAAACTGGTGATAAGGAAGGCTCAGTATCATAAGACCTTGAACGATTGATAATCATTGATTTCATAATCTCTCCCCTAAGTTCATCCTGACGTACGGGCATAAAAAAAGGAGTACCGCTGTACTCCAACCTTTGTTAACCTTA
>OIPN01000191.1_pt1 | contig 19080 bp, 13 predicted proteins | sample 1585791 | NCBI WGS metagenome assembly OIPN01 (sample SAMN02674606, study PRJEB24791) | human gut metagenome, SKBSTL068 | isolation source: stool | host: Homo sapiens | place: USA
GGTCTGCTGATCCTTGTGGTGGTCATCCTGCACAATGTGCTGGGCTACCTCACCGGCTTTGGCGTGGGCAAGCTGCTCAAGCTGGACTCCACCAAGTGCCGCGCGATCTCCATCGAGGTGGGTATGCAGAACTCCGGCCTTGCAACCAGTCTGGCCGCCGCACACTTTGCACAGTATCCGCTGGCTACCATTCCCGGCGCTGTGTTCTCCGTGTGGCATAACATTTCCGGTGCGATCCTCGCCAACTTCTTTGCCCGCACAGCAGAGAAGAAGGATTGATCTTTCATAACATAGTAAAGCCCCCGGCAGGCGCAAACCTGCCGGGGGCTTTGCTGTGCCTGCGGGCCGGACATCTGCAACAAAACCGGCACAAATTGTGCTTTTCACGCTGCTTTTAGGGCGATTCACGCAGGTTTGCTTCCAAAATGCGGTAAAGTGTGGGATAATCAAAATACTGTAATACATACCCCCCTCCCGTAAAAATGCGAGGGGAAAAAAGGAGGTTATACCATGAAACAAGGCAAACTTATCCGGCGTGCAGTATCGGCGGCGCTGGCCGGATGCATGATGTTCACCTTTTCCGCTCCGGCGCTGGCCGAAAGCACCGATGCGCTGATGCAGTTGAGCATGACTCGCCGCAGCGCCGTGAGCGTGCTGGACGCGGAAAATGGTGACATAGTTAACTACGGTATTACTGTTACACACGGCAAAAAGGCAATACCTGTTACCAGCGCAAACTGCGACAATATTCTTGGTGGCAGTAGTGACAGTACCCTCAGCTATGATCCGGCTGCCAAAAAGCTGACCTCAAATGGAACCATCTACGGACTCCTGTCTATCAATGCACCGGACGTGGATGTAGAGCTGAATGGCAAGTATTTTGCATTGCAGACTAGCGGACTTAACGGTATCCTGACAATTGAAAATGCGAAGAATGTGACGGTTTCCAGTCAGAAATTTGCAGCGGTTCAGAGCGATGTAAATGTTACCTGCACCGGGAAGCTGACCGTTATAACGAATGACAGTTCTTGGGCGGCTATTGGCAGAAACCTTACCGTACACAGCGCGGCAAGTGTGCAGATCGAAAGCGAGGGCGATTCTGCGGTCGGTGGCGATGTGATAATTGAATGCGCCTGCCCGGCGACCTTTTTTAAAAAGAACCAAAACGGCAGAATTGCACAGAGCATTACCTACGCTGGTGATTATGGTTACTACACCGATGATACAGCAGATACTGCAATTGACCCGAATGTTATGCCCATCCCAGTAGAAACGGCAAAGTATGTGCGCATTGCGCCGAAAATGCGCTACGACATCAATACTGCAAAAGATGCAACCATCAAGCTGCAGGGGCAGAGTACAGAACTGAAGACTGCCTTTGCGGGCGAAGAGGTCACCGTGACCGCTGCAGACAGAGAAAATGCTGAGTTTACCGGCTGGACTGACCCGAACGGCGTGCTGAAGCCTGACCAGCTGACAGCAAAAGAAGTCACCTTTACCATGCCGGACAAGAGCGTGACTCTGACCCCGAATTACAAGCAGTACTACACCATCACCTCCGACGATGCTGCTGTTATCATCAAGGTGGATGACACGAAAGCTGGAAAGGCACTTCCGGGGCAGACGATCAGAGCTTGGGCACCGAACAAGGACGGCTGGGAGTTTGAAAAATGGAACGCGACCGGCATTGATCTGGGCAATTGGGTCAACAAGAACTGGATCACCTTCAAGATGCCGGAAAGCAATGTTACCTTGAACCCGCAGTATGCAAAGCTCCATGCAATTGAAGTGGTAAATGGTAGGGCAGATATCACCTCGGCAAAAGAGGGTACGAAAGTTACCGTTACTGCGGATTTTCGTCCGGGCTATGAGTTTGCCCGCTGGGAGATTCTCGAGGGCGATGCGGAGCTGGAAAACGAAAAGAACATGACTGCGACTGTTACCGTGAAGGGCACGAACGTGAAGGTGAAGGCCGTTTACAAGGAACTCCACGGCATCTCCATTGAAGGCGGCACCTTTACCGTCAATGGCGACACCGCAGCGACAGCCAAAAGGGGCGATGCCATCGTTGCAACGGCAGACTCTGCCCCTGCAGGCCAGAAGTTCAGCCACTGGGAAGTGACCGGTGTGGACGGCCTGACGGAGGAGCAGCTGAAGAACGTGCCCCTTGAGTTTACGATGCCCAGAGGGGAAGTGACCCTGAAGGCTGTGTTCAAGACTCTGCACAAGATCGACGTGAAGTTCAGCACTGCAGACAAGGACACCGCCATTGAGGGCGAGACCGTTAAGATCACGGCAGAGAGCCGCCCGGGCTATGTGTTCGACCGCTGGGAAGTGAACAACGGCGATGTTGCTGTGGCTAAAAAGAATGAGGAAGAGACCACCTTTGTCATGCCGGATAAGCCTGTGACCGCCGTCGCAAAGTATAAGAAGCTGCTGGGCATCACGGTGAACAGCGGCAAGGCTTATGTGGAAGGTGCCGTGACCGATGCAGCCCTGAAGGGTAAACCTGTTGTCATCAAGGCCGACAAGATCGAAGGCAAGCGCTTTGACCAATGGAAGATCGTGTCTGGAAACGTGATCCTGGATAATCAGCGCGCACCTGAGGCGAGGTTCACCATGCCGGAGACCGCTGTGGAAATCACGGCCTTATACAACGATCTGCATGCCATCACCGTGAACAACGGCACTGCCAATGTTGAAGAAGCTGTCATCGGCGACACTGTTAAGATCAAGGCAGACAGCCGCGAGGGCTATGTGTTCGACCGCTGGGAAGTGAGCTACGGCGATGTTGCTGTGGCTAACAAGAATGCGGAAGAGACCACCTTTACCATGCCCGACAGCATGGTCGTGCTGACTGCAAGATATAAGGCACTGCAGTCCATCACGCTGGAAAACGGCAAGGCCTATGCAGGCGGTGAGGAGATCACCACTGCGAAGAAGGGCACCGAAGTCACCATCAAGGCAGACGATCTTGACGGCAAGGTCTTCGACCAATGGAAGATCGTCTCCGGCAATGTGACGCTGGAAGATGCAAACAAGGCCGAAACCACCTTTACCATGCCGGCCGAGTCCATCTCGCTGGAGGCTGTGTACAACACCATCCACAGCATCCATACCACATTCTGCACCGCAGACCCGGCCAGCGCTATCGTGGGCACTGAGATCACCGTCACGGCAGAGAGCCGCGAGGGCTATGTGTTCGACCGCTGGGAAGCCTCCGACGGCGTGAAGCTGACCGAGGACGGCCTGACGGCAAAGTTCACCATGCCCGATCATGATGTGACCATCGAGGCAAAGTATAAGCAGTACCACAGCATCGAAGTGTCCAAGGGCGTGGCCACGGACGCAGAGGGCAACCCCATTTCCAGCGCAGTGGAAGACACCGAGATCTGGATTGAGATCGACCGCGAACAGCGCAACCCGGATGAGTTCGAGTTCTACCGCTGGCTGAGTACCCCGGAAGATCTGGAAATTGCTAACCGCAAGGCAGAGCGCACCTGCTTCACCATGCCGGACGAGGATGTGACCGTGGAAGCAAAGTTCCTGCACCTGCGTGAGATCACCGTCCATGACGGCACCACTTATGTGGAAGGCGAAGAGGGCGGCATCGCAAAGGCCGGCCAGACCGTTACCGTCAAGGCGGATGAGATCCCCGGCCTGAAGTTCGACCACTGGACGGTGGATTCCGAGAATGTTACGCTGACCACTGTGGACGAAGCAACCGGCGAAGCAACCTTTGAAATGGTGAACGAGCCTGTGGAGCTGACCGCCCACTACAAGGCAATGGTCACCGTGTTCAGCGTCCCGGCCAAGTTCAGTGAGGACACCGGCGAAGAGTCTGTGACCGAATGGGCAGATGTCGGTGAGATGGCAAACATCACCGCAGAAATCGACGAAGCAACCTTCCCCGGTATGGTGTTCGACTACTGGGAGATCGTGACCCCGGCAGACCTCAAGGCCGAGAACATCGAGGGCCAGACCATCGAGTTTAAAGTACCGAAGAGTGAAGTGAAGCTCGTGGCTCACTGGAAGAGCGACGCGCTCAACCCCAGTACTGACCCGAATGCTCCGTTGGACCCCGATTTCGACGTTGACCCCGTGGACGACGGCTCCGGCGCAGGCGGCGCAGGCGCTGCCATTGCAGGCGTTGCCATCGGTGGTGCAGCCATCTGGGGCGGCTATGAGATCGCCACCCGCGTGATCCTGCACAACCTCCTGCCCGAGGGCGCAGCCATCCCGGCAAACCGCGGCCAGCTGGCACTGCTCATCTGGACTGAGAAGGGCAAGCCCGAACCCGCCGCACAGCCCGCCTTTGCAGACATCACCGATGCCGAGCAGGCCAAGGCCGCTCAGTGGTGCGTGGAGCAGGGTCTGCTGGATGCACGGGAAGGCAAGTTTGAATCGGACGGCTGGATGCCCAAGTTCAAGACCATTGAGATCTGGAACAAGGCGTTCCCCAAAAAGTAACCTCTGAGCGCTTCCTCCGTAAAGCCTCAGAATGACAGATCCCCCCGATACCGGATACCCGGTATCGGGGGGACTTTTTTGCGCAGGCACGCGTGGCATTGGTGGTGGCAATCATCTCCGACATTTCAATGATCCAGTGACCTTGCAGTTTGCGCGAAACAAAAATACTCCGGCAACTTTCCGACCAAGAGAAAGTTACCGGAGTATTCCGCTTTACTTATTTGTTTTTACCAGCAGTGCCTGATACGGCTCCAGTTCCACATCTGCCAGCCAGACGGAAGTGCCCTCCGGGGTGTGATACTCGCCGCCCAGAGCGTCCAGACTTGCCCCTGCCGGGTACTCGGTAAAGTTGAACAGTCCCACCAGCGTTTCCTCACCGCGCTTGCGTACCAGCGCCAGCACACCGGGGTTGTGGCTGTCCCATGTGGTCACCCACGCATCCGGGGCAAAGCAGGGGTCTGCCCGCATTTGGCGCAGCTGCTCCATGCCCTGCCACAGCTGGTTTTGCAGCGTGCCCTTCCGGGTGCGCTGCTTGGCATCCTCCCAGTTGAATTTTGTGCGGTGCAAATTGCGGCTGTCCTCCACACGGTCGGGGTCGTTTTTGTAATCCCAGCCATTGAGCTGTGCAATTTCATCGCCGCAGTTCAGCATGGGGAAGCCCTGCAAGAATGCCATAGCAGTGTGCAGCAGCAGGTCACGCTTCACGGCGTAGTCCAGTGCGGTTTTATCGCTCTTTTCCAGTGCCTGCTCCACGCCGCACAGGCTGGCAGTGGTGCCGCAGCTCCGGGCATCACCGGTGGCGGGGTCGTAGTTGTACAGCTCACCCTTTGCCCAGCTGCCGGGGAAATTGCCCTCGTAGAAGTGGTACAGATATTCCTTGTGTTTCTGCGGGTCAATGCCCAGCCGGTTCTCCACCGCCTCGTCCAGACCCCAGCCGATGTCATCGTGGCAGCGCAGATAGTTCACGAACCAGCAGTTGTCCGGCAGGGCGTGGAGGGCATCCAGCTGCGCCTTCAGCAGCCGGGTGTCCCGGCTGGCAAGGGCACCCCACAGGTTGACCATGGTGGATACGTTGTAGAGCATGTGGCATTCCGGCTTTTCGGGGGTGCCGAAATAAGCCGCCAGCTCCTTGGGAGCCATGACCACCTCGCCCTTGAGCATGACAGCGGGGCAGACGCATTCCAGCACCATGCGGAGCATCCGCACGATGGTGTGCACCTGCGGCAGATTGCGGCAGGTGGTGCCCAGCTGCTTCCAGATGTAGGGCACAGCGTCAATGCGGAACACCTCTACGCCCAGATTTGCCAGATGCAGGATGCTCTTGGTCATGTCCACGAACACCGCCGGATTTGCATAATTCAGATCCCACTGGTAGTCGTGGAAGGTGGTCAGCACCCACTTGTGCATCTCCTCGCACCATGTAAAGTTGCCGGGGGCAGTGTTGGGGAATACCTGCGGCACGGTCTGCTCGTACTGGTCGGGGATGGTGCGGTCCTCATAGAGGTGGTAATAGGCCTGAAACCACGGGTCGCCCGCCTTTGCCGCCATGGCCCAGCGGTGGGTGCTGGCGGTGTGGTTCATAACAAAATCCAGACACAGGCTGATGCCGGCTTTCCGCAGCTCCCGGGTCAGGTTTTCCAGATCCTTGTTGGTGCCAAGTGCCGGGTCTACGGTATCGAAATCCTCCACCGCATAGCCGCCATCGTTGTGGGGATGGGGCATCTGCAGCAGGGGCATCAGGTGCAGATAGGTCAGCTTCTGCTCCTTGAGGTAGGGCAGCTTCTTTGCCAGTTCTTTCAGGTTTCCGGCAAAGAGGTCGGTGTACATGGTCATGCCGAACATATTGCCCCGCTTGTACCACTCCGGGTCGGCAGAGCGTGCCTTGTCCAGTGCTTTCAGCTCGGCGCTGCGGGCGTTGTAGGCTTCTGCCATCTCCCGCTCCAGAACCTCCAGCCCTTCCCGGTTGTGGTACAGTTCCATGAACAGCCATTCCAGCTCGTCCTTGTGCTTGGCAAACCGGGACGCAAATTCCTGTTTTGCTGCCATGGTTCAGCCCTCCACTTCTGCAAGGGTGGGCATGGCGGGGATAGCGCCGTGGCGGCTGGTGGTGATGCTTGCCGCCTTGTTGGCAAAGGCAAGAATGCTTTCCAGCTTGTCCACGGTCAGGGTGTCCAGCTCCTCCTTGCAGAGCTTGGACAGGGCAGCCCCAAAGAAGGTATCGCCTGCGCCGTTGGTGTCGCCCACCTTGCAGGGAACGCCAGCCACATGGCCAGTTTTCTCCCCAAAGCGGTAGAATACGCCGTTTGCACCCAAGGTGACAAAAATCAGCTGGATGCCGTTCTGTGCCAGCTGTGCCGTGCCGCTTTCGCAGTCGGTGGTGCCGGTGAGCAGGGGCAGCTCCTCATCGGACACCTTCAGGATATCCACCAGCGGCAGGGGAGCTTTCATCTGGGCAATGGCGTCCTCTTTGTTCTTCCAGAGGTTGGCACGGTAATTGGGGTCGTAGGTGATGGTAGCACCCAGCTTTTTGGCACGGGCAGCAGCATCCAGCGTGGCGGTGCGGGAGGGGTCAGCGGTCAGGCTGACAGAGCCGAAGTGGACGATTTTCGCGGCTTTCAGAGCCTCGTCCGAAATGTCCTCTTTGCACAGCATCACGTCAGCGTTGGCGCTGCGGTAGAAGCTGAAATCCCGCTCGCCGGTGGCATCCACCGAGACCACCGCCATGGTGGTGGGGTGGTCTGCATCCACCGCCATGCCGGAAACGTCTACCTTGTTTTCTGCCAGAACCTCTTTCAGGTAGCGGCCAAAGGCATCTGCACCCACCTTGCCGATAAAGGCAGTCTGTGCGCCCAGCTTAGAAGCGGCCACCGCCAGATTCGCCGGGGCACCGCCGGGGTTTGCGGCAAACTGCGGAATGCCGCGCGCATCCTTGCCGGTCTGGGTCAGGTCGATCAAAACTTCACCAATCGTTACAATGTCCATGATAATTCTCCTTATTCTTGATGTGAAACCCAACGATCACCGTTGGAACAGATAATGAATGTAAGCGGCTGCACGCTCCGGGTGCGGTGCATTCTGCACTACCCCAAGATAGACCTTGCCAGAAAAACCTGCCTGCCTGACAAACGGCGTGTCCGAAATATCCAGCACGGTCCCACCGGCGTTCAGACCCGACAGTGCATGGAAAGACGCATCCAGTGTCCGCAGATCGAGAAAATAATCATCTGCCAACAGTCGATCCCGTGCATATTCGTCCATCAGAACAACATCTAACCGCTGGGCACTGACTGCACCCAGCAGTTTCATCTCCGAAGCATATACATACTGCTCCTCTGCGCGTTCGCTTTCGCTGAGCAGCAAGCCGGACAGCAGATCGACCTGTTGCTTTTTGGTCAGACCCTGCGCCTCGGCAAAGCCGGTGGTAAGCTGTTCCGTCAGATCAGACCCGGCAGTGATATTTACCAGACCAAGGTAAAGCACATCCTCTTTTTTCGTCACATGGCGGTAGGCTGCATAGCCAAGGATATAGACGACGATGAGCACGATCGCAATGGGCAGCTTGTAATATGCCCAGATGTGCTCCCACTTTTTGTACCCATGGAGGGAGCGGAGCGTATCCCGGTCAGCTTTTGTCATGGTCGTATTCCTCGTGTACTGCGTCAGGGTCTCCACCGATCAGATAGAGGATCCGAAGCATCAGAAAGGAGCAGAGCATGGCACAGAAGCCCATGCCCAGCAGGAATGCAGGCGTGAACACAAACACTATGACGTACCCCATGATGCCATAGATCGCCGCCATCAGCAGGGTACAGAACAAATACCGGACACCCACGAGAAACGCTGTTTTCAGAATGCCGAAGGTGGTGTTTTCAAAGCGTGCCAGCAGGGGAAAGGTATACAGCAGAACGATGCCGTACAGAACTGCCGCACCAATAAGCACTGCAGTGAGCAGCGTCCAGAAAATGTTTTCGCTCCACATTCGGCGCAGCACAAAGCCATCCGCAGCCAGAAAACTGCCGACTGCCAGCAGGATAAGCCAGAGTTTTGTGGCAGGCTTAAAATTTTCCCGGAACGCCTTAAAAAACATCCGGGTCAGACCATCGTCCCGATCTTCCGCCATTTTGAGCGTGACGTAGAACAATGCGGTCGTAGAAGCTCCTATGGTAACGATGGGCAGGCTGCACACGAGCCATAAGATGTTCAGGTAAGCACTGTAAGTCAATTTCGTCAGCACAGCAAACAGCGGCTTGTCCGTATTGCACAGGTCACGCATGGGGGTTCTCCTTTCGCTCAATCTCCTGTGGATTCGCGCAGGATCAGGTTGGTTTCCGTATAGACGGTGCGATAGTTCAGCAATGGCTCTTCGATGCGGGTCATAAGCAGATTGGCAGCGGTGTAGCCCATGATCTGTCCATGGATATGGATCGAAGTCAGACGGGGGACAAAGTAGGAAGCCTCCTGACTGTCATCGAAGCCGCAGACCCAGATATCATCGGGAACCGAATACCCCAGCTCATTCAATGCCTTGACCAGATCCATGGCAACAAAGTCATTGGCGCAGACAAAGGCATCCGGCATCGTTTTGAACCGACGTATGGTTTCGTACAGGGATACCGGATAGTTCTGCTGTCCAGATGGCATCGCACAGGTGCTCAGGCCTTCTGTCAGACCAAAGTACTCCACTGCATCCTTATAAGCCATATAACGCTCAAAGAAGGACTGACAGTGGTTTTTATCCCCCGCAAAGCTGATGCGTTTTTTGCCGCGCTGGACCATGTGGGCCACTGCATGCTGGATCTCAATGCGGTTTTCCATATAAAGGCGGTCGGCTTTAAGAGGAGGACGCATATCCATCACAGGGGTGTCTACAAACAGCAGCGGAACATCCAGATCGCACAGCATCTGTGCGTAGTCATAGTCGAATACTTCAATGCAGATGATGCCGGCTGTGCGCTGGATGTTGAGAGAAGATGGAAGCTTTTTCTCTTTCAGCTCTATGGGAGAAATGCGATGAATGGTCATGCAGCTGTGCAGATGGTCGATTTCCGACTGGAAACGATCCAGCATCATGGAGGAAAAGTGAGAGCTGTTCAGAAACCGGGTCGTCAGCATGGCGATCTCCCGTTTGTCACTCGGCAGAATGGAATGCTCTGCTGCTTTTGCAGTGTCTTCCTGAAACAGCGGCAGATAGGCAAACTGCTTATAGCCCATTTCGGCGGCTTTGCGCAGGATCTTCTCCCGTGTGGCATCTGCCAGCACACCGGTGTTGTTGATGGCCTTTGAAACTGTGTTGCGGGAAAGCTGCAGTTCGTTTGCAATATCCTGAATGGTGACTTTGGTTGCCATAAGTCATCCTCTTCCTTTTATAAATAAAGTCTGGTGACGGATCTTATTCTTTGCGACTCCAGTATAGTGCAAATGCACAAATTAGTCAAATGCAAAAATGCAAATCATCATTTTGCATATTTGCGCACTTTTGGATTTGTGCATCTGTACAAATCCACAATAATTTTTGATGTATACCATGAATTATCGTTGACATTCGCTTGCGTGAGTGGTATAAATGAATTACAGAGTTTTACATTTGCACAAACGAAGTGAAAAACGTAAAATTCAAAGGTGCAAATGTAAAACACAAATCAAACGGCAAGCAAATCAAAAAGGAGGAGAATGATTCATGAAAGCAAAGACGGCCTCGCCGGAAACGGCTGTGCTGACAGCAGAACGCAAGCTGCACAACACATGGGTCTACATCAAACGGCATTGGCAGCTTTACCTGTTGTTCCTGCTGCCTGCCGTGGTGCTGACGCTGGTGTTCAAGTACGCTCCCATGGGCGGTGTGCTGATCGCGTTCCAGAAGTACAATCCCTTCAAGGGCATCTGGGGCAGCGAGTGGGTAGGCTTCAAAAACTTTACCCGCTTCATGTCCTCGCCGGACTTCCAGCGCTATCTGATCAACACCCTGAAGCTGAGCGTCTACGGTCTGCTGTGGGGCTTCCCGATCCCCATCCTGCTGGCATTCCTGCTCAACCGTATCGAGAGCAAGAAGATCAAGCAGAAGGTGCAGCTGGTGCTGTATATGCCCAACTTCATCTCGGTCATCGTGCTGTGCGGCATCGTCCGAGTGCTGCTGAGTGTCACCGGTCCGGTGAACGGCCTGCTTCACACCAGCATCAACTTCATGACGCTGCCGGAAGCGTTCCGCCCCATCTACATCATCAGCGGCATCTGGCAGGGTGCCGGCTGGGCATCCATCATGTACACCGCATCCCTTTCTAACGCCAGCAAAGATCTGAAGGAAGCTGCGATGATCGACGGCGCAAACCTGATCCAGCAGATCATGACGGTGGAGTGGCCCGCCATTAAGGATATGGTCGTTATTCAGTTTATCCTGCAGGCAGGCAACATCATGAGCATCGGTTTTGAAAAAGCCTATGCCCTGCAAACTGACCTGAACCTGAACACGGCCGAGATCATTGCAACGTATGTTTATAAAAAGGGCCTGTTGGACGGCGATTACAGCTTTTCCACGGCAGTCGGTCTGTTCAACACCATTGTCAACGTCATCCTGCTGATCGCAGTGAACAAGATCGTTGCCAAAATGAACGATGGCAAGGGCTTGTAAGGAGGGGTTTACCATGGCAAAACAGAAAAAATCAAAAATGGCCCTCTACACCAGACAAGATAAGATCATCCTGTACTGCGGCTACGCACTTCTGGGCTTGTTCCTGCTGGCGATCATCGTTCCGATGATCTACATCGTCATCGCGTCCTTTATGGACCCGGTCACTCTGCAAAACAAGGGCATCTCCTTTGATTTCAGCAAGTGGAGTCTGGATGCTTACCAGCGTGTCGTTTCGGACAAGCAGATCTGGGTCGGCTTCAGGAACGCAGTGCTTTACTCGATCATCTTCACCATCATCTCGGTAGCTGTGACGATGCTTGCCGCTTATCCCATGTCGCTGCCGGACTTCAAAGGCAAAAAGATCTTCAACACCTTGTTTGTGATCACGATGTTTTTCAGCGGCGGTCTGATCCCCACCTACCTGCTCATCAACAATCTGGGTCTGCTGGATTCCATGTGGGCGGTCATTCTGCCGGGAGCATTCAGCGTGTGGAACATGATCATTGCCCGTACCTATTATCAAGGCGTCCCGCGTGAGCTGCGCGAAGCTGCGGATGTGGATGGAGCCAGCGAGATGCTTTACTTCTTCAAGATCCTGCTGCCCGTCTGTATGCCGGTGGTGGCAGTTCTGGCTCTGTGGCAGTTCGTGGCAATGTGGAACAGCTACTTTGACGCCATGATCTACCTGAACAGCGCATCGAAGCAGCCGCTGCAGCTGGTGCTGCGTTCCATCCTGATCCAGAGCCAGCCGGAATCCGGTATGATCGCAGATATCCAAAGTACTGCCGAACGTGCGAAGATGGCAGAGCTGCTCAAATATGCAACCATTATTATTTCCAGTCTGCCGCTGCTGGTGATGTATCCCTTCTTCCAGAAGTATTTTGATGCCGGCATCATGGCTGGTTCCATTAAAGGCTGAGGATATTCCAGAATTTTATGAGCCGGTACGCTCATCTGTCACACGAAAAAAGAAACATGAAAAAGGAGAAAATACCATGAAAAAGCTGATCTCTCGCCGCAACTTCCTCAAGGTCTGCGCTCTGGCGGGCTCTGCCGCTGCTCTGTCTGCCTGTGGCGGCGGCAAATCCAACGGCGGCAACAATTCTGCTGCCGCAGCTGTGGACGTAACCGGTGCCGTTACATTTCCGCTGTCCGAAAAGGTCACCTTTACCGGTATGACCAGCTTCCCTGTGGGCAGCGAACCCGAACCGAACAACCGCACCATCTTCAAGCGTCTGGAAGAGCAGACCAATGTGCACATCGACTGGACCGCCATCCAGTCCGACCAGTGGAGCGATAAGATCACCCTGAATATGTCCAACCCCAACACCCTGACGGATTTTGTTTTTACTGCTGATTTTACCGACAGCAATCTGCTGCGCTACGCAGATCAGGGCGTCATCCTCAGTCTGGAAGACTATATTGACAACAATATGCCTAATCTCCAGAAGGTCTTTGAGCAGTACCCGGAGTACCGCACCATGTGCACCGACAGCGAGGGCCACATCTGGGCACTGCCCTGGATCGAGCAGCTCGGCTCGGAAAAGACCGCCATCCAGACCATTGGCAACATGAGCTTCATCAATACCAAGTGGCTGAACTTCCTCGGTCTGTCGATGCCCACCACAGTGGACGAGTTTGAGCAGGTGCTGATGGCATTCCGTGATAACGCCGCTTCTATCAAGGCAGAGTATGGCATTGACGGCGACATCATCCCCATGTCCTGCATCGTCAACAACGGCGATCAGGATCCCAGCATCCTCATCAATGGCTTTGGCGAAGGCTACGGCGATGCAGACAAAGACCGCCATATCGCTGTTACCAACGACCGGAAAGTTATCTGTGCCGCCACCCAGCAGGGCTACCGTGATGGTCTGGACTGGCTGCACAAGCTGTATGCCGAGAAGCTCATTGACCCGGAGTGCTTCACGCAGGAGTGGTCCACCTATGTTTCCAAGGGCAAGGCTGGCCGCTATGGTGTCTGCTTCAGCTGGGATGTTGCCAACATTGACAACCTGACCGACTGGGAGCCGCTGCCTGCCCTGACCGCCGATACCCGGAATATCACTCCGCAGAACGGTTCTTTCACCAGCGGCTTTGCCCGCGGCAGATGCGTTGTCACCGCAAAGGCGGATAATCCTGCACTGGTTTGCGCATGGCTGGATCAGATGTACGCACCCCTCCAGTCTCCGCAGAACAACTGGGGTACTTACGGCGATGCGGAAGGCTTTAACATCTTTGAACTGTCCACCAACGATAAGGGCGAGCCCATGCTGAAGCACGCTCCTCTGGGCGATGCTTCTCCCGTGGAAGTCCGTGAAGCGCAGTGTGTCAGTGGACCTCTGGCAGTTCTGGATGATTACTATGGTGTATACGTTACCTGCCCGGACGATGCACAGTACCGTCTGGACTGGATCAAGGAGATCTACACTCCGGATATGAACAACGATTATGTCTATCCCAATGTCTTTATGAGCAGCGAGGACACCGAGCAGGTCTCTAACCTGCAGGCAGATCTGCAGACCTACATGAATACGCAGAAGGCGGACTGGATCATGAACGGCACTACGGATGCAGAGTGGAACGAATATCTGAGCAAGCTGGAAGCCTACGGCCTGTCCGACTATCTGGGCATTATGCAGAAATATCTGGATGCTTACTACGCATAAGAATTCTTTCCTTTGGAGGATTCCATGAACGATTTGACTTTACAAAAAGCCCGTGCCTACGAGGCCGAGCACGGCGCTGCCATTTCCCCGGCGGAACGCCCTGCTTACCACATGACTCCCTATGTGGGCTGGCTGAACGACCCCAACGGCTTCTCTTATTATAAAGGGAAGTATCACCAGTTCTATCAGTATAACCCCTACGATGTGCGGTGGGCGCCCATGCACTGGGGTCACGCCGTCAGCACCGACCTGCTGCACTGGGAGTATCTGCCCTGTGCACTTGCCCCGGATTCCCCGGTGGACAACGGCCCCGGCTGCTTCTCCGGCTCTGCCACCGAGATGGATGACGGCAAGCAGCTGCTGATGTACACCAGCGTGGTGGCAGAAAAGCAGCCCAATGGGGAGATGCGGGACATCCAGACCCAGAGCATTGCCATCGGTGACGGTCTCGACTACGAAAAGCCTGCCTGCAACCCGGTGCTGACCCAGAAAGACCTGCCGGAAGGCTTCAGCAAGTTTGACTTCCGGGACCCCAAGATCTGGCGTGAGGCCGACGGCACCTACTCCGCCGTCACCGTCTGCCGGGCCGAGGACGGCAGCGGCGCAGCGGCACTGTTCCAGAGCAAGGACGGCTTCGACTGGCACTTTGTCACGGTGCTGGAACGCTGCAACAATCAGTACGGCAAAATGTGGGAGTGCCCGGACTTCTTCCCGCTGGACGGCAAGCAGGTCTTGATGCTCGGCCCCATGGAGATGCTGCCCAAGGGCGAGTTCCACAACGGTCACAACGTGATTGCCTTCATCGGCAGCTATGACGAAGTGACCCACACCTTCACCAAGGAAAACGTGCAGCTGATGGACGGCGGCATCGACTTCTACGCCACCCAGACCACCCTTGCCCCGGATGGCCGCCGCATCATGACCGCATGGCTGCAGACCTGGTCGGACACCGAGGATAAGCCCAAGGGCTGCAAGTGGTTCGGGCAGACCATCTGCCCCCGGGAGCTGCATATCAAGGACGGACGCATTCTTCAGACCCCCGTGCGGGAGCTGGATGCCGTCCACGGTAAGCGCACCTTCCACGAAAATGTGACGGTGCAAAGCGAAACTTCTCTGGAAGGCATCAAGGGCCGTGTGGCGGATCTGACCGTCACGGTGCAGCCCGGCGAATACCGTTCCTTTACCCTGAAACTGGCTGCTGACGCAGACCATCACACCAGCCTGACCTACGATCCCTACACTTCCGAGCTGACGCTGGATCGCAGCTATGCCGGTTCCCGTGCCGACATCGTGCACCGCCGCAGCTGCAAGGTGCGCAGCCAGAACGGTGCACTCAAGCTCCGCATCCTGCTGGACAAAAACAGCATCGAAGTTTTCGCCAACGATGGCGAGCAGACCATGACCGCATGGATCTACACGCCCCAGTCTGCCGACGGCATCACCTTTGCTGCCGATGGCAAAGCAACTGTTACGGTGGAACAGTTTGAGCTGAATCTGTAACCTGATATTCCTTTCATTTCTCCTTCATTGAATACAGCCCCGCTTTGGCTTCTCCTTCGCCAAAGCGGGGCTGTGTTTGTTATGTCATGGATTTTCCAGCCTGCCGTGGTCACAGCCAAGTGACAGGTAGTGTTCAATCTCCCCACCCAGCACCATCTGTACATACTCCAAGGGCTTATTGTACAGCAGCCAGTCCAGGTTCTGCCCGCTGTGCCGGGGTGTTGCCGTATTCGTTCTCCACGGCGATGCAGTCGAGGGCAACGGCAGAGCCGTCCGCAAATCGGGCTTCCACTCGGTTGGTGTCCATGTTGTAGCGGCAGGAAAGCAGGTTGTTCATAAGGAAACCTCCATGTTTTTCACATTTACTTCTTCTGCGGTGGAAAGTTCCGGCTGTCCGTTTGCAAATATATAAAGCCACTTCCTGATGCAGCCCTTTACAGGTCTACACTCATCCACCACACGCTCCAATTTTACGCCAAACGCGAACTTGTCGGGGCGGGGCCCCTCCATCTTGCTTACGCAAGACCGTTCGGTCGCTTAAAAGCCCCACTGGGGCTTTCATTGCTCCGCTTCGCTGCGCAAACGCGAACTTGTCGGGGCGGGGCCCCTCCATCTTGCTCACGCAAACCCGAACAACGCTCTTTTTGCTCTGCACAAAATCATACATCGTTTGGCGTAAAATTGGCGTATGGTGTAGTTTTTACTGGAAATTCATCAAAAGAAAAAGCCTGAAACTTCTCGGTACATCAAGAAGTTTCAGGCTTTGTTTCGCTTAAATTGGAAATTTACTGCTCAATCGGCTTCATCGTGGGGACAGGTCAAAGAAGGCTCACAAATGGCTTTATTTTCCTTTATAAGCCTATCCATGCGGCTTCCTTTTTCCTGCTCCCGTACGTCACCCTACGCAACTCTCCACAACTTACCGGCAATTTGGTGTAAAAGTGGTGTAGTAGTTGGTGTAGTAGATTTCAGACCGAAATGCCCAGTTTACCGTTCAGATTTGCAAAGGAATGGGCTTTGGCTTCCTTAGTGGCTTCCGCATAAATCTCCATCGTGGTGCTGATGTCCTTGTGTCCCATGATGTCCTGAATGATCTTCAGGTTGGTCTCATTTTCGCACAGCCGGGTGCAGAACGTGTGCCGGAGATTATGGCAGGAGAAGGGCGGCAGCAGCTGCGGCTCCCGTTTTTCCTTTTCGGCCTTTTCCAGCTCGGCTTCGTTGTGTGCCACGCTGATGCGCTTGATGGCGCGGTTGACCGTCTGCGGGTTCTGCGGCTGGCCAAAGCGGTTCAGGAATACGAAGTCCGAGATTCCGTCGATTTCGTATTCGCATACCAGTTCCAGCTCCTGCTGGTTGGTGCGTTCCTGCTCCAGTGCCTTCCGCACTTCGGGCAAGATCGGAATTGTCCGCTTACCTGCGGCAGTCTGGGGTGTGGACATAGTGAAGTAGCAGCCGCCCACCTCGTGGTCATGGTACACCAGATTGTGCTGGATGGTGATAAACCCACTCTCGAAGTCGATGTCGCCCCAGCACAGGCCAACCGTTTCCGAGATGCGGCATCCAGTACCCAGCATAAAGGTAAACATCGGGAGCCAGTGCTGGAACTTCGGCGTTTTCTTGATGAAACTCAGGAACGCCTGCTGTTGGGGCAGGGTCAAAGCGTGGCGTTTGGGCGTTTCGTACTGGTGGGCGGCTTTAATGGCCGTCAGGACACCATCCGTGGGATTCACACGGATGTACTCATCGTCCACCGCCACCGCAAAGACCTGATGGAGAACATTCTGAATGGTTTCCAGCGTGTTCAACGCCATCTTGCCATTGCGGACGATGCCATTGTAGTAGCTGCGGATATCCGACTTGCGAATGTCCTTGAGCTTCATCATGCCGATCTCATCCCGGACGAACCGATTGTACATATAGACGTAATTGACGAAGGTATGCTCTTTCAAGCCCACCTTGTTCTTACGCCACAGTTCAAACAGGTCATTCAGGGTCAAGCTGCACTCCGGAATGCGGATACCATCTGCCAAGTCGTGCTGGATCTTCTCTTCCTTTTCGCGCAGCCCCTCCAAGGTTGCATCATAGATGGTATGACGTTTTCCGTTTTTTGCAGTCCAACGGTACATATACAGCCCGTCGCTCTTGCGGTAGACCTCGCCATCTTTCAAAACACGGCCTTTATTATCTTTACGTCTTTGCATATAAACTCTCCTTTTCATTCACAGAATGTTGAAAAGGAGCCTTACGCCATGAGTATACCATGACGCAAGACTCCCTGCAACATCAAACGGTCAATTTTCTACACCGCATCAGATCGAGAATGCCTTATCCAGATATTCGTCCAGCTTACGGCGTTTGATCAGCCGTTTGGTTCCGTTCCAAAGGACGAACTTGCATTCATCACTATCGGTCATTGACCGCAGTTTATTGATACCGATCTCAGAGTAAGCCGCCGCTTCCTCCAAGGTCAGATTACTCTTTTGCCAAATCGGAACTTCCTTCACTTGCACCTCCACTTCCTTGTAACCGGGTGTCGGGGCAGAAAGTGCCAGCTTTCTGCCCCAAACGCTCCCGATGAGGTTCAAATTTCCGAGTGCCCCTCCTGTGTGCGGGGTTGTGCCGCTGGTTTGTTTTGTGCCTGTTCTGCCTGCAAGCGGTTCAGCAGTTGCAGAACGGAATCCCGTGCTTTCTCCTTGACCTGCTCCTTACCTTTCTGCCGGACTTCCGGCTTCAGCAGCTTCTCCTGCAGACGTGCGGCGGTGGTCTGCATGGTCTTGAGGAACTTGTCCAGCACGGTGTCCAAACGGTGGGCAGCATATTCCCTCGTGGCTTTGGGAGCCTTGCGTTCCGGGGACAGCACCCACTTCTTCGTGTCCTCGATCATCCGCATATCTTCCTTGCGGGTCTCGGTGCGCACCACATCGGTCACGACCTCCACCGCCTTGTCGTAGGCCGCAGCCGAAACTTCATCGATCAGCGTTTCCATGTCGTTGACCTTGAGGATCAATTCGTCCAGCTTGCTCTGCTGGGCGGCAAGCTGCTCTTTTTGCTTGGCAAGGATGAAGTCCTGTTTTTCAAGATACTTGCGGTTGCCGTACTCCGCTTCTTCCTCCAATTCCAGCCCATGCCTTTTTGCAATCTCGAACAGCATTTTCCGGCAGGCGGCATCAAAGGTGATTTTGCGGTTATTCCTGCGGCTGAGGGGCTTGTCCGGGTCTGGCAAGTCGAAACCTAACGCTTCCAGTGCCTTTTCCTGCTGGGGTGCTACCTCGCCATACTTGTTCTCGCAGTCGAACACATGACGTTCGTGGATATGGGGTGTGCTTTCATCCAGATGCAACGCCCAGTCCAGCACATGAACGTGTTCGCCAAACTTGGTCTTGAACGCCTCGATGAACTCCGTGACGATGTTCAGCAAGTCTTCCGCCGAAGCGTGTTCATCCAGCGTTCCAAGCTGGTAGATGGTCTCCTCCGGGCAGGTCTTGCGGCTGGACAGCAGGTCGGGAATGGAGCGGTTGCGCTCCGTGTGCCGGATCTTGGCGTTGCGCCCGTTCTGGCCTTCGATAAAGGCCGTGTAGTGGGTTTCGTAGAACTGCCGTTCTACATCTGAGAAGGTCGCTGCCAGATCATCCGGGTCTTGTGGGTCGAGAGCCGAACGGAAACCGTGGAAGCAGTCCCAGTAAATGTTGCCCTTGACGCGTTCCGGGTCGATGTGCTCACTGTTGGCAAGGTTGAAACTGCGGTCGTTGTGCTTGGGGTTGTAGGTGCCGTGGGTTCCGGCTCGTCCATTGTGTCGTGTTAATTTCAGATAGACAT
>OIPN01000272.1_pt1 | contig 13718 bp, 12 predicted proteins | sample 1585791 | NCBI WGS metagenome assembly OIPN01 (sample SAMN02674606, study PRJEB24791) | human gut metagenome, SKBSTL068 | isolation source: stool | host: Homo sapiens | place: USA
CGGTACTCGCGCATCTCGTCACGGGTCAGGTCGTCCACGTAGGCCTTGCCCTCCATGATGAGCTTTTCGGCATACTCGTAGCATTTATCAAAGTAGTCGCTGCCGTAGAAGATGCCGCCGTTGGGGTCGGCACCCAGCCAGTGCAGATCCTCGATGATGCTGTTGACGTACTCCTCGCCTTCGCGGGCGGGGTTGGTGTCGTCGAGGCGGAGGTTGAACTTGCCGCCGTACTGGTTGGCGATGGACCAGTTGATATAGATGGCCTTGGCGCTGCCGATGTGCAGGTAGCCGTTCGGCTCCGGCGGGAAGCGGGTATGGATCTCGCTGATCTTGCCTTCGGCGAGGTCGGCGTCAATGATCTCGGTCAAAAAGTTTTTATCTGCCATATGGCGTTCCCCCTATCAGGGCATAACAAGCCCGGAATTACACTTTTGATACCCTTTATGATACACTATTTCCTGCTCTGCTTCAAGGTGGAAAGCCGAAGTTTGGGATGTTTTCGGCGTCATTTTGCGAAAAAGCGGGCCTTCTCTGCCCATCTTTCCAAAAAACTTGAAATTCGCGCTTGACATTCGGCACAGAATCTTATATAATAATCAAGCATTCAGCGAATGCGGAACATATTTAGGGGTATAGCTCAGTTGGTAGAGCAGCGGTCTCCAAAACCGCGTGCCGTGAGTTCGAGACTTACTACCCCTGCCACAAACCTCCGGAGCAGCCGTTCCGGAGGTTTTATTTTTGTGCAAACATACTCCCCCAGTCATCGCGGCGCGATGCCAGCCCCCTCTGGGATGGGGCCTTTGTGCCCCTGCAAAGAGGCTCCCTCATGGAAGGAGCTGGCTGCGAATGCAGTGAGCAGACTGAGGAAGTCCGCCTTTTTCATCTTTTTTGCGGCTTTTTTGTTTTTTCCGCTTGACAAGCCGCCCATCTTCCGGTATAATAGGGCACGTTCCGGCGGTAAACGCCGCACGAACTTGAGCGATCATGGCCCGGTAGCTCAGTTGGTTAGAGCACCAGCCTGTCACGCTGGGGGTCGTCGGTTCGAGCCCGATCCGGGTCGCCACCAAGAAAGCGCAAGCTTTCACCTACTTTGAAACTTGTTTTCAGGGCATCAGAAATGATGGGTGCAAGGTAAAATGCACCGAATATGCGGCCGTAGCTCATCTGGTAGAGCGCCACCTTGCCAAGGTGGAGGTAGCGAGTTCGAGCCTCGTCGGCCGCTCCATAAGGAGCAGCAACAGTTGCTCCAAATATGGTGACGTGGCCAAGTGGTAAGGCAAGGGTCTGCAAAACCCTCATCCACCAGTTCAAATCTGGTCGTCACCTCCAAAAGATTCCCGGAAGCTTCGGCTTCCGGGATTTTTTTGTTTTGCGTTGTTCCCTATCAGCCTCCTCGCCCTCTCCGTCACCTACGGTGACAGACTCCCCCGGAGCGGGGGAAGTCTTTCCTCAAAGGGAGAGCCTCTGGCGAAACCGGTCACTTTGCAGTTAAGCCGAAAAGTCTGCCGCAGTGCCGCACTTTCGCAGAAAGCGGCACTGCAAATGCCGTCTACCTTTACGCCCCCTCCAGTGAAAATGCAATGCCGGAGCTTCCGCGGACGCTCCGGCATTGCTCTCTTAAAAATTATTCTTCCGCTGAATACGGCCGGAGCAAGGCGTAGGCCATTCCAGATCGTCCCCCTCAGAACTTCAGCCGCATCTGGTACCACACCACGCCCCCGTGGGTGGAGCCGGAAACGCCCTCGTTCACAAAGCCGAACTTTGCATAGTAGTGCACCAGGGCCTCCTTGCAGGTCAGTACCAGCCCCTTCCGGCCTTGGGCCCGGGCGTCGGCAATGGCCTGCTGCAGCAGCTGCCCGGCGTACCCCTGTCTGCGGCAGGCCGGGATGGTGTTTACCCCAAAGATCATCTGCCAGGCACCATTCTCCCGGTGGAGGGAGGCGTCGGCGTACATCTCATCGGTCAGGTCCGGCCAGTCGGTGCAAAAGCCGTCCACAAAGGCCAGCAGCCTTTCCCCCTCCCACAGCAGCCAAAAATGATCGCCGTACTGCTGCAGCCGCCCGGCAAACTCCTCTGCCGTAGCCGCCTCTGCCGCCGGGAAGCAGGCCGCCTCCACCGCTGCAATGGCCTCCAAGTCCTTTAAGGTCCCCTTACGGATCTCCATAAATATTCTCCCCTCTTTTTCTTCCGAGTGTACCACAGTTCCTGCCCAAAGGCAAAGGTCCTGCCGGTTTTTCCTTTTTGGGCCATTTGCATCCGCTGCCGCTCCGTGTTACAATGGCTATATTGCATCCAGGAAAGGAGCTGACACGCCATGCCCGCCGAAAACCATACCACCCTCACCCCGGATACGCCGGTGCGCTACCTGAAGGGCGTTGGCCCCAAGACCGCTGAGCGATTCGAGAAGCTGGGCATCGTGACGCTGGCCGACCTGCTGTGCCACTACCCGCGCAGATATATCGACTTCACCAAACCCTATTCCATCGCCGAAGCGCCCACCGATGTGGAGTGCGTCGTCAGGGCCGAGGTGTTCGCCAAACCCGGCGGGCGTATCCTGCCGGGCGGGCGGCGGATGGAGCGCATCACTGCCGGGGACGATGTGTCCAGTCTGGAGATCACATGGTTCAATAATCCCTATGCCGCCCAGAAGCTGCAGCTGGGGCAGGAATACTATTTTCAGGGCATCGTTACCGGCGGGATGCTGCGCCGCCAGATGGTCAACCCGCAGGTGCGCACCGCCGAGCAGATCAAGGCTTCTCCCTTTGAAGCGGTCTACCCCCAGACCGAGGGCCTGACCAGCAATGCCATCGCCAAGTGCGTGCGGCAGTTGCTGCCCCATGCAGAGCTTCTGCCCGACCCTCTTCCGCCGGAAATGCTGGCAAAATACCGCCTGCTCCCCAAGGCAGATGCCGTGCGGGCCATCCACTGCCCTGCCACCGAAGAGCAGGCCTATGCAGCCCGGCGGCGGCTGATCTATGAAGAACTTCTGGTTTTGCAGCTGGGCATTGGCCGGATGAAAAACCGGGGTGCCTCTGCCACCGGTGCGCCCATGCAGCTTGCCGACCCGTCCCCGTTCTGGGCCAGCCTGCCCTTTTCCCCCACCGGAGCCCAGCGCCGGGCCGTGAGCGAGATTCTGGCCGACATGGCGGGCGAGACTTCCATGAACCGCCTTTTGCAGGGCGATGTGGGCAGCGGAAAAACGCTGGTGGCGGCTGCCGCCATCTGGGCGTGCATCCGGGCGGGGTATCAGGCTGCGCTGCTGGCCCCCACCGAAATTTTAGCCGCCCAGCACGCCGAGGGCCTGAACCGGATGCTTGCCCCCTTCGGGATGCGGGTGGCCCTGCTGACCGGCGGCATGAAGGCCGCTGCACGCCGCACCACCCTTGCCGCCATCCGGAACGACGAAGCCGACCTTGTGGTGGGCACCCACGCCATCCTCAGCGAAGGCGTAGAGTTTGCCCGGCTTGGTCTTGCCGTGATCGACGAGCAGCACCGCTTTGGGGTACGGCAGCGCGGAATGCTGGCCGAAAAGGCCGCGAATCCGCACCTGCTGGTGATGAGCGCAACGCCCATTCCCCGCACGCTGGGCCTGCTCATCTACGGCGATTTGGACATCTCCATTCTGGACGAGCTGCCGCCGGGCCGCACACCGGTCAAGACCCGCTGCATCACCGGCAAAAAGCGGCGCGACCTCTACCATTTTCTCGATCAGGAGATCGGGCGCGGGCGGCAGGTGTATCTGGTCTGCCCCGCCATCGAGGACACACCGGATGGCGGGCTGAACGCCGTCAAGAGCTACTACGAGGACATTGCCAAAGCCCTGCTGCCGGAGCGCCGGGTAGGCCTGATGCACGGCAAGCTCAAACCCAAGGAGAAAGCTGCCGTGATGGAGGACTTCAAAGCCGGACGGCTGGACGCACTGGTGTCCACCACCGTCATTGAGGTGGGTGTGGATGTGCCCAATGCCAGCGTAATGGTGATCGAAAACGCAGAGCGCTACGGTCTGAGCGCCCTGCACCAGCTGCGCGGCCGCGTGGGACGCGGTGCAGCGGAGAGCTGGTGCTTTCTTGTCAGCGACAACCAAAGCGAAAACGTACAAAAGCGGCTGAAATTTTTGTGCAGCACCACGGACGGCTTTGCGGTGGCGCAGTACGATCTGGAGACCCGCGGCCCCGGCGACTTTTTCGGCAGCCGCCAGCACGGCCTGCCCACCCTGCAGATCGCCGACCTGATGAACGACACCCGCACCCTGCACGCTGCACAGGCGGAAGCCGTTGCCATGCTGGCCGACGACCCGCTGCTGGAAGCGCCGGAGCACGCACTGCTGGAACAGCATGTGCAGCAGATGTTCGAGAAAGCCGGAGCCATGAACTGATCCGGAGTTTTTTGCGCACAAGCAACAGCAAATGCAAAAGCCGCTGCACGGCTGGTGCAGCGGCCCCTGTTATCGAACGGAACGCTTTGCGTGCCGTTCGCCCATGCTTATCACATCGCAGAACACGCAGCGGCTTTTGGTGGAAAGCTGGGTATCCTTATGGTAGCAGCCAAAAAACCACTTGTCGTAGGTCAGCTTCAACAAAATTTTATCCAGAAAGCTGTGCAGCTGGTTGGTCTCGCCGCTGGCAAGGGCGGTAAAATCCAAAAATCTGCTTGGCGCATCGTGGGTCAGCACATAATCCACTTTGTAATCGCAGGCTACAAGGTTCTCCTCACAGAAAGCGTATTCCTCATCCGAGGGCATTTCTTCCTTCCACCAGTTCACGCCGGGTTCCCGATCCTCCACATCCTGGCTTTCCGCACCGCCAAAGCACAGGTATTTTTTGTTCTCCAATTCCAGCACACTGCCGCGGCACACATGGTACACATTGCCGCCCAGTGCCTGCACCTTGCCGCCAAAGCGTTCCTCGGTGGGATACTGCTTCAAAAGATCGTAGTTTTCGTGGCTGCCGTCCAGAAACAGCAGGGTATACGGGCGCTTGCGCAGCCAATCCAGCTTTTTCTGTTCCTCCTTGCTGCCGTCCCACACAAAGCCAAAGTCGCCCAGTACCACCACGGTATCCCGTTTGCCCAGCCAGCGCAGCTTGCCGTGCTTGAAGCGGTCGATGTCGCCGTGGGTGTCCCCTGTCAGATATACCATTCCTGTCCTCCCTGACCGGATGTGAAATCGGCACAATAAGCCTTGTCACACCCCGCCAAACCTGTTATTATAAAGAATACAGCCTTCCGCTGTGATCTCGTTCTTACCCGGCGCACGGCGCTTGTGCCGCGCTGCCTGTTGTTTTATATTATCGCTTTTTAAAGGAATTGTCCACATGAAACGTATTTTTGCGCTGGTTTTGTCGTTCGCTGTCCTGTTCAGCTGCCTTGTGCTGCCCGCCGGGGCTATGTTCGACCCCACCCCGGTCTATCAGGTGCAGGCACAGAGTGCCTATATCGTCAACACCGATACCAATATCATCGTCTATGATAAGGACAGCACAAAGCAGGTATCCGCCGGTGGTCTGACAAAGTACATGACCATTGCCCTGCTGCTGACCAACTATGCCGACCATCTGGACGACACCTTCCAGATGCCCTTTGCCATCTCGGATTACGTTTATAACACCAACAACGCCGATATGCGCTCCAACGAGACCTTTACCTACCGCGAAGCCATGTACGCCATGCTGACCCGCAACGCCAACGAAGCCGCCATGGGTCTGGCCTACACCCTTTCCGGCGGCGATCTGGCCGGCTGGGTGAGCCAGATGAACACCCTGTCCCAGCGCATCGGCACCACCGGCAGCACCTGGACGGATGCCTGCGGCATCAGCAGCGGCAACGTGACCTGTGCCGTGGATATGTACCTGATCCTGCGCTATCTGATGAGCTTTGATGCCTTTGTGGAGGTTTCCGGTGCGCCCAGCTTTACCATGCCCGCCAAAGAAAAACACCGTTCTTCGTCTGTTCTGGTCAGCCAGAATGCCGCGCTGAGCAAATCCAGCGGCGGCAAATACTACCGCAGCGCCATGCAGGGCGGCATGTGCGATGTGACCGCATTCAAAAGCGACAGTGGCAATCAGAGCTATGTTTCATGGGCCAATAAGGATGGTGCCACCTATATTTTCTGCGTGATGCAAAGCCCGGACACCTGCGACGATTTCGGCTACGCCAACCGTCGCCCGGCCCTGTGCGAGACCGTGAAGCTGATGGACTGGGTGTTCGACAGCTTTTCCATTCAGGCCGCGCTGGACACCGACCTTACGCTGGCCGAGATCCCGGTGAAGTACTCCTCCGACACCAGCTCCCTGCAGCTGTACCCCGCCGACAGCATGATGACCCTGCTGCCCTCCACCGGCGACGGCAGCGTGACCCAGAAATATTTTCACCTGCCGGATGCGGTCAGTGCGCCCATCCAGCAGGGCGATGTGGTGGGCACCGTGGAGCTGAAGCTGGCGGGCGAGACCATCGGCGTGGTGGACCTGATCGCCGGGCAGGATGTCAGCCGCAACCCGCTGCTGTTCACTGTGGCGCGTTTTCAGGAATTCTTAGGCAGTCTATACCTCAAAGTTGTAATAACATTGAGTATTATTTCCATCATCATCTACTTTGCGTGGGTCCTTTTGAACAACTGGAACCGCCGCAAGCCCACCAGAAAGATCCGCCGCCGCTGAGCTTTGCACCGTTCAGCCGCATTTTGTGGAAAAGTGATGCAAAAAGCCCCGTCAGCCTTTTCAGGATGACGGGGCTTTTGGTTGCGCCAGCAGGAGTCGAACCTACGATGGGGGAGTCAAAGTCCCCTGCCTTACCGCTTGGCGATGGCGCATCGTGCAAGATATTATACCATATTCTTTGTTTTTCCACAAGGGGAAGGTTCCACTTTTCCGCTTTTGCGGCGGCTCTGTGCCGCCTTTTGCAGCCTGCAATTTGTGAAAAACCAATTTTTTCATCATAACAACAGAATACGCCCATTTTGTTGCGCTTTTGTTACACTATATGTGGTAAATATAGGATTGAATAAACCTCCTCTTCCCGGCTTTTTCGTCTACTGCCTCATGGCGGGGACATCGAGGTCTGTTCTGGTGTTTCCGTTCCCGGCAGGCACCACATCCCAATTCGTCAGGAAAGCGAGGAGTCATATGAAAAAGATCTTGAAAATACTGGTCCTCGGTCTGCTCAGCGCTGCACTGCTCTGCTGTGCACTGCCCTCTGCCTTTGCCGCAGAAGACAAGGATTCGCAGGTCTACACCATTGGTTTGGATGCCATGGGCGGCAGCAGCTCCGCTGTGGCAGTCACCACCAATCTGAGCGGCAAACTCAGTGCCCTGCCCGCGCAGCCTGCGCTGGAAGGCTACACCTTTGACGGCTGGTATACCGAGCCGGTGGGCGGCACAAAAATCAGCACCTCTACGGTGTTTACCGGTGATACCACTGTGTACGCACACTGGACCGTGAAAAATGCCACCACTTCCACCAGCACATCCACGCCCGCTCAGCCGGAACAGACCGCGCAGGAATACGATGACGGCCCGATTTTGAGCGTTCTGACGGTAGCCGGTGCTCTGATCACCACGCTGGCCGTGGCTGCCTTTATTTAAGTCTTTCCACACACTGTATCAATTTTATCAATAGAAAGGAAAATCTCCATGTCTACTATGAAACTGCCCGCAAACTATGCCTCCATCAGCGAAGAGGAAATGGTCTATCTGGACGGTGGTGCCCGCGACGCTTACAACAGCTTCCTGAATGTCGGTAAGGTGTTCAACGCCATTGCCCGCATCTTCTCCGGTGCAAGCTCCATCATCAACAATGTCAACGTGATCTACCAGTCCTTCCTGACTCTGGGCGATCTGCTGAAGAGCTTCTGATCCGGCTTCTATTTTCATCTGTTTTTCAAGAACTGTCTCCGTTGTGGGGACAGTTCTTTTTGTTTTTAACGCATTTTAATCGTTTACATCAAAAGAAACAATTTTTCTTTGGCTTTGGCAAAAAAATGCACGGAAAAGGCATTCTTGTTACGCTTTTGTTACGCATACTGTGCTAACATATAAGGTGGAAGGTCATTCATCAAACTGGCGCTTTCACGCCGAAAACTGATATATCAAATGTGGTTTTGTGGTGCGAAAATTTTCGTATTTGTCGAAAGTTTTCGTTCGCCCAATCCGACCACTTTTTGCGGGAGAAATCGATCATTATGCCAGACCGTGAACTGCGGCACATGCGCCGCACCGAATTAGTCGAGATCATTCTGGCGCTCAAGCAGAGCGAGGACCGGCTCCGGGCAGAAAACGCTGCCCTGTCTGCCCAGCTGCAGGAACGGCAGATCCATATTGAAAACGCAGGTTCCATTGCGCAGGCTGCACTGGAGCTGAACAAGGTGTTTGAAGCGGCGCAGGCTGCGGCTGATGAATACGTTGCATCGGTGCTCGCAGCAAACAAAAACACCGATGCCGCTGCCAGCGCTCTGCGCGCTCAGGCGGAAGCCGAAGCCCAGCAGATCCTTGCACAGGCACAGACCGAGGCTGCGAACCTGAAGGCCCGCACCCAGCAGCAGTGCGACGCGGAAACGGAAGCCGCTGCACGCAAGCGCGCCCAGACCGAAGCGGACTGCAAGGCAATGCTTGCCCGGACGCAGCAGGAGATCCAGCAGCGCCGGGCCGCTTTTGACCGCCGGGCCAGCGAACTGCTGGACGGCTATCACAGCACGGAATTCCTGCCGGAGGAGCGTGCCAAATGAAAGAGCAAAAGATCAGGTTCACGCCCATTCCATCCACAGCAGAGGTGGAAGCAGAGCGCGAACGTCTGGCCTACCGCAGCCGTTATATGCGGGTGCTGCGCAGCACGGTCTACACGCTGCTGGTGGTCGCGGCCGTTGCCGTGCTGCTGGCCACTCTGTTTCTGCCGGTGCTGCAGGTCTCCGGCGACAGCATGAACCCCACTCTGCAGGACCGGGACATCATTCTGCTGGTCAAGGACAGCGACATGAAGACCGGCGACCTTTGCGGATTTTACTGGCAGAACAAGCTTCTGCTCAAGCGCATCATCGGCCTGCCCGGTGATGTGATCGAACTGGACGAGGACGGTGTGGTCACTGTGAACGGCCAGACGCTGGATGAGCCATATGTAGATGAACTGGCTCTGGGCGAATGCGACATCAAATTTCCCTATCAGGTGCCGGAAAACCGGTATTTCGTACTGGGTGACCATCGGGCCACCTCCATTGACAGCCGCAGCAGTGTGATCGGCTGTGTGGAAAAAAGTCAGATCGTAGGCAAGGTTTTTTTGCGGGTATGGCCCTTGTCCAGCTTCTCGTTGATCCACTAAGGAGGTTTAGGAATCATGCGGGATATTGTGAAAGAATATCAGAAAAAGTTCCGTCGGAACCACCAGCGCGCCAGACGCTATACTGCGCTGCTGCTGGCACTGGCGCTTACCACCAGCCTGTTCGTGAACTGGCAGCTGCACGGCGTGGGCATTGCCAAAACGGCCGAATATCTGTGCGGCGAGTTGGAGCACGAGCACACCGCTGCCTGCTATGAAAAGCAGCTGGTGTGCGGCTATGAGGAAGGCGAACCGGAGGACTGGAACGCCACCATGACGGACGACGGCATGTCTTTTGATGATACATTCGACATGGATGATGATGCGTTCGGCGTGGATGCGGATGATCCCGGCATTGCAGCCCATTCCGCAGAGCCGGAGTACATCTTTGTGCCCCATGAGCACACTGACGACTGCTACCAGGAAGTGCAGGAGCTGACCTGCCTGGAAGAAGAGCACACCCACGACGACAGCTGTTTTGATGAGGATGGTGTCACCTTCATCTGCGATAAATTCGAGCACACCCACGACGACAGCTGCTACACCACCACCTATGAGCTGGTGTGCGGTCTGGAAGAGGGCGAGCTTGTAGAAGAAGTGAACCCCGATTATGACCCGGTGGCCCTGTTTGAGGAGCCGGTGGCCGCAAAGCCCGTGGTGGTCGATCCTGTGATCGAGACCCCGGTGCACCACCACACCGATGCCTGCTACGAGGAAGTGCTGGTCTGCGGCCTGCCGGAGCATCACCACACGGTGAACTGCCTGTCCGACCCGCTGGACGGCACGCAGGACGAGGACGAATGGCTGGCACAGACCGGCACCACGCTGAGCGGCAACTGGGCCGACGACCTGCTGGCCGTAGCCGAGAGCCAGCTGGGCTATGAGCAGAGCGAGCGCAACTTCCAGCTGGACGATGCCGACGGCGAGACCGTGCGCCACTACACCCGCTACGGCAACGACTACGGCAACGACTACGGCCCATGGGACGTGATGTTCCTTTCCTACTGCCTGAAATATGCCGATATCCCCCAGAGCGCTATCCCGCAGGTTTCCAGCGTGCTGTCTTTGCACAGCCAGCTGCGCAGCGCGCTGTACAACGAAGAGACCGGCAGCGGCTATGCCATGGATTTTGACGGTGATCTGCCGTCTGATGCCGCAATGCCCGGTGATATCGTCATTTACAATGGCACCGTGACCAAGGCCGTGGCCGCGGAAAGCCAGCCGTTGCAGGTGCAGGATGATTCCGCCGATGCCGACATTGCCCTGCTCTCCATGGATGCTGCGGCCACCACCGACACCGCGCCCCACATTGAGGAATACACCGTGGATGCCAGCACCGTTGGCATCGTGAGCGATGTGGACAAAGATTTCGGCACCCTGACCGTGATCTCCGGCGATGTGGATGGCAAGGTGGCTAAAGTCACGCTGAATGCTTCGCAGGTGACAACGCTGGTGTCTGTGGCAAATGCGCAGCAGGCCGATTACGGCGTTGCTACGCCGGATTTCAAAGTCGAAGATGACGCAGGTGCCATTACCACCATCAAAGGTCTGGATGCACTGGATTACCTCACTGCTCTGGAGGTGCAGCGCAAGAATGGCACTGAATACGAGGGTACCAACGTCACCACCATTTCGGAGCTTCTGCACAGCAGCCTTACCGTCACAGATATCCCGGCCCAAGCGATTCAGGAAAACGACTACTTTGTCCACGTTAAGCTGCCCAAGAGCTTTGATGTGCTGGAGGACGAGCTTATCTCCGGCAAACTGGAAGATACCGGCAATTATGACACCTGCGGCAGCTACCAGCTGCTCAAGGGGAATGACGGCTGCTGGTACGCCGTGCTGCGGTACGACCAAAACTATATCAAGCAGAAAGAAGCGGAAGACGCAGGCGCGGATACTTCCGATGCCAAGGTCACCAGCAACGTTTCCTTCAATTTCCAGTGGAACCAGAGCGAGGTCACCAGCAGCGGCTTTAATCAGATCGAGGTCAACAAAGATTACGCCCTTGATATCACCATCAACCCGGATGAAACCCCCGATGAGGATCAAAAAGACGATAAGAACTATGACCTTAACCAGAGCGTGGAGGACCCGCGCCACGATGGCAGCGACGCCTACCTGGATTACACTGTTACGCTTGTGGTCCAGAACGAACAGGCCGGCCCGCTGACGCTTGCGGACAGCATGACCCTGCCCACCGGCGTAACCGCCGAATATGTCGAAGACTCGCTCCGGCTCAGCATGGAAAACGGCAATACAACGCTCGGCATCACTTGGGAAAATGTTAATGGTGAGCGCAAGATCACCTTGGGTTCTGCCGGTTCCCCCATTGCCGCAGGCACCTATTCTATCCGCTACACCGTCAAGCTGAAGGACTTTGGCGAAACGGCTGTTGACGGTAAAGTAATCAATAACATCAAGATTCTGGATACGCCCATCAGCGATGATGCCGAAGAGTCGGTAAAAACCGACAGCCTTGTGATCACCAGTCAGGCCGATCCGTCCGACTACGAACTTCCCTCTACCGGCGGGGCCGGTACCAAACTGTATACAGCAGGTGGCGGCGCGCTGATGCTTGCCGCTCTGGTGTGCGGGGTTTGCAGAAAGCGCAGACGCGAAAGGAGGGCACGTTAAAAAGCCTGCATCCTTCCTGACACGGCGGCAAAATTGATTCTGCGCCGGAAGCAGACCCTGAAAATAGGAATCAGAAAAACTTGAAAGGAGACTTTCGCAAATCATGATGAAGAAAGCAATCAAAAAGCTGCTGGCCGCACTGCTGGCAGTTGCCATGGTGTGCGCCATGGCGATCCCGGCGTTTGCATACAACCCTGGGGAGACTGAGGAGGACCTCAACACAAAACACGAGTACGCCGCTTTCCAGATCTTCACGGGTGATGTTACGGGTAATAATATTGATGACTTTAAGATTTCCAACGCAAAGTGGGGCGAAAGCATCACTAATCCTACCGAGTTTCTGGCGCAGTTGACGGCAGATTCTACCATCGGCGGTGAGTTTAAAACTAATTTCACTCCTCAGGAAGCTGTTGCGGTTATCAGCAAATGGGGTGATTCCGATGATAACAGCATCGCTTTTGCGCGTTGTGTATGCAACTATCTCTACTCGAATGGAGACCCGAAACCCGTCATTCAAGGTCTTCACACCGGTGGCATCAAAGTTCCAGAGCCAGGTTATTATCTGATCGTTGATACTTCCCCCTTTGACGAAGACGATTTCTATCATGCCTACAATTCCTTCCTGCTGAAAGTTACCAAAGCAGAATATGTCTTTAACATTAATTATAAGGTTGTAAAGCCCACTGTTGAGAAGAAAGTCTACGACAACGACAACAACGACATTAGCTCTGCTGGTAACAATGACGGTTGGGGCAGTTCCGCTGACCATGCAATCAACGAAAAGTTCCAGTTCAGGCTGATCGCTAAGTTGCCCGCAAGCAAAGACAATGGCCGTGCTTACGATTACTATAAGAAGTACACTGTTTGCTTCAATGATACTCTGTCTGACGGCATTACCTTTGACAAATTGGATAAGGTGGAAATCGCAAATGTCGATGGCGGTAATCCACAAGTGATCGATGCTGCTAACTATACACGTACACCGAACGGTTCTCAGTCCTTCAAACTGAGCATTGATAATGTCAAGACCTGTGCAGCTGCAGCAGGGCTCAATTTGAATGACGGCGCTACGATTACGGTCACCTATACTGCACACCTGAACGAAAATGCCACTGTCAATACTGCAGGCGGTCCTAATACTACTGATAACAAGAATAGTGTTTTTCTCCAGTATTCCAACAATCCCAGAATCGACACATCCCTTGATTATACTACCACAAGCGAAGTCTGTGTGTACACCTACCAGCTGAACAACACCAAGTACCGCGATGAAGTTAACGAGAACAACAAGCTGGAGGGCGCTGGCTTCCGTCTGTACAGCGATGAAGCTTGCACTCCGGAACAGGAAGTAAAGCTCTACAAAAAAGACAACTTCTACTACCCCATCAAAGACGCAACCGATAAAGCCCAAGACGCTGTTGAGATGTTCTCTGACGAACATGGTCAGTTCAATGTCAAGGGTCTGGACGCTGGCACCTACTACCTGAAGGAGACCAAAACTCCTGACGATTACAGTCCCTGTCCCGATAAAAAAATCGTCATTTCTGCAACGCACAACGAATACAATGTTAATCTGTCCGGTGAATCCAACCTGAATAATAAAATCATCAACATAAAAGCCGGCGGCATTACCCTGCCCTCCACCGGCGGCATCGGCACTACCATCTTCTATGTGGTCGGCGGCGGCCTGATGGTTGCGGCCATCGTTCTGCTGGTCACCAAGAAGCGCATGGAGAATAAGTAAGCTCCATTTCCCCCAAGAACCCGGAGCAAAGGGGCCG
>OIPN01000274.1_pt1 | contig 13702 bp, 23 predicted proteins | sample 1585791 | NCBI WGS metagenome assembly OIPN01 (sample SAMN02674606, study PRJEB24791) | human gut metagenome, SKBSTL068 | isolation source: stool | host: Homo sapiens | place: USA
TACGAACACGAGCGGATGAGCGAGGATCAGTATAACGCCCTGATGAAAAAGATCGACATCAAAAAACTTCCCGAAGGAATTAAGTTCAAATTCAAACCCGCTGTATAATATGACACTCGAAGATTTTATCAACGAAAAACTTTGTCCTACAGGCAAGTTTACGGCTTGGGACGAAACCGTGATCCGTCTGGCGCTTACTCTGGGAGACATGGAAAAGCTTTCCAACCAGATAGTTAGTGTCTGCCGGCGGGCCGGAGTCCCGGTACCTACGGATCTGACGTTACCCGGTGTAGAAAAATAAATACTACGGAGACACATAATATCCATTTAAATCAACATCAGTTATGCACGAAGCAGAACAATATTTACGCAATCCGGAAACTCCAAACTCCCTTTATGTTCGGTATCAGGGTCAACGCCGGCGCCTGTTTTACAACAGCGATAAAAACGCTATCGGCATCGTAGCCCCTGGCAAGCGAACACGGGGCTATTTTTTCAACGACTGGAACGGGATTGAGAAAATCTTAACTTCCGCTCCCACCAAAAATCCTTCGGAGACCAATTGCCACCTGATCTGCAAATATCAGCGGGAGGCCGCGAAAGCGGGGTTTACGAATCCCTTTATCCGCTATATTCAAAATGCCGACTATGGTAAAAGCCTCTACGAAAACAGAATCACGACCGGAACCCGTATCGACGGGCAGATCATCACACTTGAAGCCGTGCGTAAGTGGTGCGGCGAGGGAGTCTACCAGTGTTTCTGTGAAGCCGTCAAAAATCGTATGCCGTTTCATTCAGCCACATTCGACTTCCGAGGCTACGACGGATCGCTCTGGGTCGAGGTCCACGACAAGGATGACAGTTACTATCGGGCCGGAGACCTGAGTGCCGGATTTTCCAAAGAGTACCGCGGCTGCGGTAACGGCTATTACTATCTGCTTATCAACGAGCAGGCTTTTATAGGCTACGATATAGACTAACGAAAAATCCATCCCATTATGAAACCAAGAGAACCGCAGGTGGGCGACATCGCCACTATGCCCATGCCGTACCTCGGCTACCGCCGCATCGAATTGATCGAGAAGCTCCAGTTCGCATGGCGGGCCCGCATCTGCGACAGCGGCAGGGAGATCGAAGTCCGTGAAGACGAATTTGAATTGGACGAAGAATAAAACGAATCACTATGCAAAAAACAAAAATAGCCAATTACATCGGCGAAGCGGTCATCATCCTAACCGCCGACCATCTGGGCATCGAGGTCGAGATGCTCGACACTGCAAAGCAGGTATGGCAGACTAAACGTCTGCCAGACAACCCGCTGCTGGGACGTTACGCTACTGCGGCCGCCAATGCTTATAACGCGGTCCTCGCAAAGGGACTCATTGAATGCGCCAATCGCTTGGCGCAAGTGTTCTACACGACGGGGGAGTTCCCCAAGCCCTGTGAGATCGTACAATACAAGGATCCGTGGCGCTGCGCGGAGCGTGACTCGCTCACAGAACAAGAGCAGCTCCAGTCAGGCGAGTGTAACGGCACGTCTGTCTGCCTGCCAAATGACAAACTGTGCGTTGCAGGTGTAGAACGCGCTAACTCCGAGAGTCTGGGCATCGTGGAGATCGACTACGAGAAAATCCGCCGTGTACTCTCGTGGGATTACAATTTCGCTCAGGACGAAGCTCTTAGCGAAGAACTGTTCATCCGTTATTTCGGCGGCGTGATGGGTCGCCATTATTACGAAAAATGGGCACGCATCTACGACCATGACCTACGCCGGATGCTGGCCTATTTCGGGAACAACCTCCGAGAGGGTCAGCGGTTCTGCGATATGATTGCCGAGCAGGTTCGGAAGTACGAACAACGGCAATCCGAAACAACAGACGACCGATGAAAACCTACGAAGGAACCTTCACGATCCTCTGGCATCGAAACGCCGTGCCGGATATCCGCCCGCTGACCATCGACTGCGAAGACTGCGACGCTTTGGCAACAGAGATCGAGCGCATCCGGCAGGATTTCCGAACCCAGGGCGACGACCCCGCATGTCCCCAGTATCAGCCGTGGCATGACAAGCATGTCCCGCCATTCAAGATCACTTTTAATATCCACGAACGACGATGATGCAGCTCCCTAACGGCTTGTTCTACGAACTCGAAGACCTACCTCTCGTGGTGCAGGGACGTGCCATGCGCTCCTTTCTGAACGGCAATAGAAAAATCATTCGAGCCATGATGCGTCAACGGCGGCGCGACGTACAGGAGTTCGGCCTGATGTGGATGATCCACTGCCGGGATCAAGCGACCTTCAAACTCAAACGCCCAGCCCCGAAGATTTTTGTCTATCCGGTTACGTGGCAAAGCATCTTCCACAGTATGCAAGACCTGCGTAAGTGGGAACGGGACCACGAATGGTGCAGGAAGGTCATCATCAGCAACCTCTGCCTCTTTACCGCCGAAGGCGAGTTTGTTCCCATATACAACTACGACTACTAAAACATACGACCTATGCTCAAAGCCGAATATATTCAGGAGTGCCAGTGCGGCGCCATTACGGTCTTCTTTCCGGGTGGCATTTCCAACTCCATGACGCGGGCCACCTTCGAGGCCCTGCATATCGATGGCGAGTGGGCCCCGACCAAAGCTTACAATTGCAATCACTGCGTGAACCACTGGGGCATCGACCTGTGCGAGTGTGGCTCAGGTGAGCCGCTCGGACAGTGCTCGTGCGGTATGACCACTCCGAGCGAGAAGCTCGGCGTGAAACGTCCTGCGCTGGGATATCTATTTCACCCCTTACCTTGTTCGATATGGGAATTGTAGAAAAAATCGAGTCCCTGCGGGCATTGGAAGAACAGTACAATGCCGACCGTGCCGCCGTGACGGCGGCTATCGTGGAGACAATCCGTGACATCGGTCAAAACCCGGCCATCCGACCGCTCGGCAAACACTGCTTTACGATCCGCTTTTCGGATCTGATCGGGGCCCCGTGGTCTCCCTCTTTCCACGATTGGCTCCCGCAGGCTGAACTGCTCATTTCGCTGCTGCTTAAAAAACCCGTGCTACGATGGCCCGAGCTGATTAGGGAATGGGCACGAATGTCGGACAAAGCCAACAGTCGTGCTGTTACAATTGAAAAAACACTGCTCGACAAACGCTTCCTCGACGAGGTTGAAGCCCGGCTTTAAGCATATTATAACTATTCACTTACGGCGCTGTGTTTACGGCGCCTTTTTTATTTCTAACACTTCAATCAATGGCTAAAAAAAAAGACGAACTCGAAGAGTACATGAAGTATCTGGAGATTCTGTCGTACTCACATGACCGCAACTACGTCTTCAACGACTTTCTGACGATTGTCGTATGCACACTCTCGATGAAGCAGAAAGAAGAGGAATACCTGGCGACGATCCGCAAGTACAAGCGAGAGGAGATCGATCTGTACGTAAAAGCTTTCGCCTCGCTTGTGCTGTGGATGGAAGAACATCAACTCGAAGACCCTTTTGGAGATTATTTCCAGGAAAACATCTCCAAAGGGCACAACGCCCAGTTCTTTACTCCATCCTGTATCTCGGATATGATGGCGGCAATAGTGGACCCTAATGTGAAAGACGGTCCCGTGTATGACCCCTGTTGCGGCAGCGGACGCTTCTTTCTCTCCGCCGCCAAACAAAACCGGGGCATCAGTTTCGTGGGCGGGGACATCACGGAGGCGTGTTGCAAGATGACCCTGATCAACGCCTGCCTGAACGATATCGTCGGGGAGGTCTTCCACATGAATTCTCTCTCGATGGAGATCTGGCGCTGCTGGCGCGTGGTCCGCATGCCGATCGTGCGGTTGCCCTATATCGTGGAGATCCCGGTAAGAAAACTGGAACCAGAGCAGGATGCAGAAGCATCGAATCAAAACAGAGGCATAATAATAACCGAGTTTTTGTGATCTGTCAACCTCGTCTATTCAGTTCAACTAATCTAAATTGAATACAACCAATATGAAACAAGTAGTCGAACCGGCTATGGTAGCCCACCTCTGGGCGCACCAGATGCAGGATTATGCCCGAAACTCCGGAGAAAATTTCTACTTCCGGAATGAACATATCTACTCTTACGGCTCACATTTCCGGTGCGGATCTGTCGTAAAAAACCAACAGGGGCAAACGGTCTACCTTATTACAGACCGTACCTATTCAGTAACTACGGCCAAGCACATGAATTATGTGAGGAATGCTATCCCCGCCTATCGAACGATATTTACCACTGACCGGTCGGTCGGACTCCGGAATGAAAGATTTACCGAACAATCCTACCATCAAGCCATCTATTACATCGTGGATTGTATCGAACGTATCGATGAGTTGATCTACAAGCAGAAGCGGGCCCGACAGTGCGACTATCTCGGAAAGATCGAAAGTGAGCTTCGCAGCATCTCAGACTGGATAGAATTCTGGGGGCTGGATTCCCGGCAGCGATCCGATAACGGCGAGTGGCTTTCTCCGGCTATTCCCAAGATGCTCTCGCACCGCTGGGCCGACAGGGACCGTTACTGGCGTACATGCGAGTACGACCAATACGGAAACAGGTGTTATGCCGATAAGGTCCGATACCAGGACCTGCTGCAATTGATCGCGGACGCGGGCTTGTTGGGCCAGTCGCATGCTGCATACAACCGGGACGCTCTGTGCGAGCTCTGCGCCCGCTGGACTAATGATGCCGATGTTGCAGCCCGAAGCGTCGTACTGAACCGGCTTATGCGGGACGCGGAACGCAAACGCGACAAGGAGCGACTTAAAGTCTTCAAGGAAAAGGTGGAAAAATGGCGTAAGGGTACCATATACACTCTCACAGTTCCCGATTGCTATCGGTCGAATGCCGTTCTGCGGGTACGCGAGAATAAGATCGAAACTTCACTCGGCATTACCGTCGAAGCGACCGAAGCGGAACGTGTATGGAAGATCGTGCGCCGGTACCACGATCGCAAGGCTGCTTTCCGGCACGACGTGATCCGCGATGCCTCGGATCAGATTTGGACGATCAACTCCTTCGAGAACGACGTGATGCGCGCCGGATGTCACAAGCTCCATTTCGACGATATGGCCTATGCGGCGCAGGAACTCGGGCTGGCTATATAGAACGATAAATCACTCAATTAAAATTAACGCTATGATAAGAATCACACTTTCTGAATACAATGCGCTGCCGAAAGACTCCCGAGGAATCTGGACCACCGAGCGCGACGACCTACCGAACTGGGCCGAAATCCGCGACAAGCACATGGGCATGCGCACCATGATCCACTATGACAAGGGTGCGACGGTGCTGCTCGTCGAGGGTCTGAGTTTCGAGATCGTCGAAGGTGATTTCTACACCCGAAAATTCTGTTGCGGCAACAGCTATGTCAGCCGTCAGGAACTGGAGGGTTTCCCCTGTCCGTTCTGCACGAAAGAGACGACTGATGCCCAGATGCAGCGCATCGTCGATGAGGCCGACGCCGCGACACGGGCCTGCTGGCGCATTCCGGCCGATCAGCCGATCGACTTTAAGAACGAGGAGCAGGACGATACCTGGTGGACGGAACTCGAAAAGGCTGCCGTGCGACAGGGGATTCCATACTACGAAGACATCATTGAGCCGGTTTACCACGGCTCACCTAATCCGAACGTGCAATTCTCCACGGATGGCGATCGTGTCATCTACTTTACCGACAGCCGCACCGTGGCCGAAGAGTTCGCCCGGGCCGAAGGTCATGGAGGGTTGCAGCCGGGCGAGACGCCCACGCTGATTCATGCGCGTATCACTCTGCAGCGACTGTATGTCGCCCGGTCTGAGGACGAATGGCTGAAGGAAGCCGACGATGCGGTCATCGACAAACGGAAATGGGTGGCCGAAGGATACGATGGTATTTGTTACCGTAATGAACACGATGTTACGTATTATGCCGTATTCGATAGCAGCAACTGCGAAATCCTTAAACGGGAGCCCTTGGCAGACGATGCTGATACCATGATCGGACAAATCAAGACTCTGCTTCGTGCTATCAGCAAGGATTACCTCTCCTTAGAAAACGTCGAACAACCCTCAAGTGCCCTATGGTGGGACAACAAGGGGCAGCCCAACGAAACGATGGTATTGGCCGTCGGCATGGACGACAAGGGCGACCTCTACCTTACGCTCGACGACGGTTGTGGCGGAGACGTACAAATCTGGGAGAGCTGCGGACAACTCTCGGACAACGATCTGGAGCCCGTACTCGAAAACATTCGGGAACACATGACCAAACCGACCAAAATGTCCTTTCAGGAACTGGCGGAGAGGGCCTTCGCACTTCCGGCCGGAGAGACGATTTCGTTTTTCTGCAAAGAATCCCTCGATGATTACGCATGGGGAATAACCAAAACCCGGCAGCTCGACACCGACTTGGTCATCGTCGGTATCTACGGCGGAGGAATGACTTTCATGTACGACCTCACCTCCGACCCAGATGCCGAAGAGTTGGGCATGTTCATTAGGAACATTCTCTTGGCATTTACGCCGGATAATATCTGGATAAAAAATACGAAAGCATGAAACAGTTATCTGCCGGAGAGCTACTCATCGGCCTGTTTGAATAAAAAGTGATCAAATTATGGCAACCAAAGCAATCTACATTACCGTTCGCCTCGATCTGGAGAATCCAAAGGCGGAGACTATCTCTGAAGAAGATGTTACAGACTTCATCGACGAAGTGGATTATCAGTTTACGGCACCCGAAGGCAGTGACATTACGATCACCGACACCGAAATCTGCGGACAGAATGTATAAAGTGGTTTTCAGAAAATGGAAGGACGGCGACGTTATCGCACTCTTTCCTGACATCGTGAATCCGTGTGATGGCACCGTAACCTCCTATATGCACATCGGTCAGCATGGTTCAGCCGACTATACCGGCATAATAGCAGCAACGAATCCGGCATCAGAAACCGATTACCGGTCTTTATTACACGAACTTCGGGCCATCGGCTATAACAGACTTCAGATCGTGCGACGGCGCCGGTTAGCCTTCGGGCACAAGCCTTACGAACCGATAAATGAAACGAAATAGATAAAAGTAATATCATTCACTAAAACTACAAAAGATGAAAACGTTCAAGAAAGGTCAAAGGGTCTGGTGGGATGATCCTGTCTGCGAAAAATCCGGCGAATATTACGTGCTGGACCCCAAAGACAACATCGACAAACCGACGGACGAGTGCATGATCCTTATCGGAAAGAAGAACGAAAAGATCGAGGTACGTGCCGAATATCTGCAGATCGTTTCCCCGATCTCGGATGAAGATCGTCAACAGCTCGAACAACAAGAATGTGAAAATCGCCGGCGCGACATGGAACTGCTGGTACGCATCCAAGAACTCGTCGCCCAATTTGAAGACCAATGTTTCTCCGTCGATGGATATTCGGTGAAGATTGCCGACGAGGAGCACGAGCCCTGTTGTGTATCGGAGTTTCGGGTAGAAGGTGGAATCCTTCTGGCCGAGCTCGATTACGACGATGGCAGATGCAGGACGGCACTGGCTGCGGACCTGTGCGCCTTAGAGTTGTTCCGTGCATTCAACCTGCTGGTTAAAAACACAAGAATACGGTAATAATCCTATTTATTTATTGACCACAAGGCGGAGGGATAAACCCTCCGCTTTTTTAATTCTCCATTCATTATGACGCGCATTAAAGGACAACTAACCACGTCCGATTATTTCGCTTTCACCGAATACCTTCGGCTGTTACAGGAACTTCATCGAGAGGGACTCTACCAATGGGAAGCCTACTGCAAGATATCGTTCTTTACCGCTATGCGTGTATCTGACGTACGCTCGACACGCTGGATGGATATTCTCGGGAAGGACGAAATGATCAAGGTGGAGAAGAAGACACAGAAACGGCGCGTGATAAAGATCAACGAGGAGATTCGGGACGATATAATGTGGATGTATGAGTTGCTCGGGCGCCCTGATCCGAGCCTGTCTGTCATCTGCAACCCCCGAACGAAAGAACCTTACTCCCGGGAATATATCAACCGCAAGCTGAAATGGTTCCGCTGGAGGTACAGGTTGAAGATTAAGGCATTCTCCACACATTCTTTCCGTAAAACGTTCGGCCGGTATGTGTACGAAAGTAAGGGCCGCACGGCCGAGGCTCTGCTGCTGCTCAACCAGATTCTTCTGCACAAGAATATGGATACTACACGCCGCTATATCGGGCTGGTGCAGGAAGATGTTGTCGGAGTATATAATAGTCTGACCTTTCAGCAGCCAAATCTTCGGAGCATATCCCCTGCGACGAGTTCGGTTCATCATCCGTAGTATTCAATAAAAGGACAACCTGCATCCGGTAAAAATCCTATTAACTAATATCGAATGCAGAGGGTTGCTATCAATATTGAAAGAAAATTATGAAAAACATATGGGGAAAAGCATTCGGCCCAACTCGCATCAGATTGATTGATTTTATTCGATCAATCCTTGACGACTCTAAATCACCGAAGAATCGCGCATACAAGAGATTGATCGAAATTATCGAAGGATTTGAAAAAAGAATAAAACGGAAAGTATTCATCGACTCGTTTGACGATGAACTTACAGCCGAATATATTGATTTTTTGCGTACTGCGTCAAAGAGAAAGAAGACGGGTGCCTATCGGCAAACCTCGCTGCGCTGTATTTACCAAAGGACAATCAGTGTGCTTTATAAAGCGATGCGGCAGGGGCACAATGCGACAATCGATAGCTTGCGGCTGAAACATCCCACTTCGATTGCTTCATTTGCAGTTTACCTTACTGAAAACGAGGTTGAGAGAATTGCCGCATTGGATTTACCGCACTCCCAGGCAAGCATACGCGATCTTTTCATCATCGGCTGTTGCACAGCACTGAGGTTTTCCGATGTCATCCATCTGACACGGGAGAATTTTGCGGATGACATCATCAACGTGCTCACGCAGAAAACAAAAGCTAAAGTCTCCATTCCTATACATCGTCTGATTAGACGGATGATCGCAAGAGATCCAGAGTTCCGATTTCTCGGATACACCTGCTCGAACAATTATTTCAACAGTACATTGAAGATAATCTGTAAGAAAGCAGGTATTTGCCAGCACATATTCGTTGAGGAAGTCGAGGGAGGACAGATTGTCCGGCGCACCTGCGAAAAGTGGGAGCTCGTGAGCAGCCATACGGCCAGACGCACGGCCGCAACCAACATGTATTTGAATGGGATAGAACCGTACCGGATTATGATGGTGACGGGACACAAGACCGAGACTTCATTCTTGGGTTATTTGCGGATCACCGCTATTGAAAACGCAAAGTTTTTACAAGATAATCCATTTTTTACGGGTAAACCTATCGATGAGAGAGGGGAAATGACCAGATTGCCGCAAAACACTATCTCCATTCAACAGTGTGCATAACAAGAAATCAGACTACTATGACAAAGTTTAATTATCGCCAAGAAGCCCGGATCATCACGACCGAAACCACCGAATTCACCATCGAGGCTGACACGCAGGAAGAGGCCGACCGTATCGCCGCCAGTATGACCGGCTACGATTTAGTTGAAGGAGATGGTGTGACACTCGGCAATACGGGCATTGACTATAATTCCAATTGCCTCATCCCAGCCGACCAGAACGGTGGACGTGCCACCCTCGAAATCTACAGGGACGATCCCGAAGAATTGTTATTTAGTAATAAAATAGAAGCACGATGAATTACGCCAGCATAAGCATGAACGAAACCCTCTCGAAACTGGAGAGTACTTTGGCCGATCCTACGCCTGAGCAGCAAGCCATTCTTAAGGACCTGAAAAGCCAGATCGAGGAACAAGGCCGCTATTACGACATATGTTCCATTACGTTGGAAGATATGCGCGAACACGGTTATGACGTAACCGAAAAAGACTGCCTTCAGGTTGAGAAAGTCGCTGAGAAAGTCGAGATGGATGCTGACGAACTTTGGGAAGGCGTGGCGATCTGGGCCGAAACATACGGTATCGAAAAGCTGGAGGATTTTTAGATGAAATCCGGGCCCGAACTAACTATAATCAAAATTAACAAAATATTATGACATCGAACGAACAACTGAAGTTATTTACAGACCGATTAACCGCTAACCTTTGCCGCATCGAAGTCCGCCCGGCAAACTGGCTTCCGCATACTGTTTACGTGGAGGAAGAAAGCGAAAGCGATGGTGGCTATCCGTTTTATCGTCGTTATACATTGGATGATTTTCGACCGGATGGCACTTGCACCTTACGTAATCCGGGAACGAACACGAAACGCGATGACTACAATCTCTCGGCCATCAACATAGAGTGGTTGGATTATCTCTGGAGTAGGTATAAAAGCCTGTGTGCCGATCAAGGCATTAAGTCTATACCGGAATTTCCAGAAGAAACGCCCGAAAAAGAACTTTTCGCTTTTGTATGGGACTTCGGCTATCTTGACAGAAATACCTCTGATGAAGAAATACTCAAAGCCTACGAGAGGGGGCCTGGACGCAATTCCGTCGATGAAGACGATGATACACTCTACGAAGTCGAAAAGTTTAACCCTAACGAATTCGCTGAGCGGATCAACGACAACGATTGTGCGTTCGGACAATCCTATGTCCGGTTTATTTGGGTAGACAAACAATAATTCTTGAAAAATCTATAAAACGCAGAATAACTCTCGTTGCTATCTATCATCTTACCGTCACCGACAAAGCCTCGGTTTCAACTTTCATACTTATACCGATACAGTATGGACATTAAAAATTTAGTCGAAGATTACAGAACGAACGCGGATGCGTTCTATTCGGCAATAACTAAGGGTTCTTATCGCAAGACTTCCATAAAAGGGCCATCCCCCGATTACATGCGGGAAGTTGTTCTTCCCGTGTTGAACGAGCTGGTTCGCCGGCTGCCCGAATGCCGTTTGAACCCGCCTGACAAGTCCTATGTCATGCGCAATGATTTCTACCATATCCAAGCCGGGCAAATGTCGGTCGGCGGTTTACAGCCCGATGAGCAATATAATCTGACGTTTACCCCGCTCATAAGGCAAAAACCGGCAGGGCCTCGCGTTACGGTTGAATCATTCGACCAACTGGCCGAACAGGTAAAGCGTGCTTTCTACGCGAGGAAATCCAGTAATTCGGCAGCATCATCAACTAAAACCTACGAGCATGAATAAAACCCGCCGCAGTGTGATCGACGAAATAAAATACAATCTGGATGAAATCCGCGATCAGATCGAGCAGGTCCGCGACGAGGAGCAGGATGCCTTCGACAACCTCCCCGAACCATTCCAGACAGCAGCACCGGGAGAGAAGATGGAGACGGCCATAAATGCTTTTGACGATGCGGTCTCTGCTGTCGATCAGGTAGCGGAATATCTGGATAAAGCAGCAATATAAAACAAGCTTATGAAAAACAACCTTCCTTACGAAAAACAGACCGAAAGCCGCATACGGGCGCTTGTGCTCATCAAACTCGCACCCTGGTTTTTCATCGGACTGATCGTCATGATCGGTCTTGTCCGGGACTGCGCCGGCTCCAAGGTCGAACCGATAGATAACAGCTACATGAAAGCTTTTGGAATTATTGAGCATGTTTATGTACTCGATTCCACTCAGAACGGCTTCCGCGTGGTCTATGCAACAACGGACCCGGTAACCGATGCCCGTTTGGATGAGATCCGCCATCGGCCAGCAATACAGACTGCTTTCACAAGATTACAGCGGGACGCACCGATGTACTTCGGAGGATCGCTACTCTATACGGATATTTACGACTTCGCAGCATTTGCCAAGCGATACGACGCCGATCCGGATATTCGGATGCACAACATCTTCGTGATGGGCTCCCAGAAGATGGGGCTCTATATCGGTCCGAATCCGAATATCCGAAATCCGGCTTGCAGGATGGATATGGGTACCGAGCAGGGCAATCTGTATCTGAACTCACACGATATTTATTACCGTTTGACAAAAGACCGGCGGATATATAGATACTGGAAATGCCGCGCTCCCTATCATATCTCATTGACAGAGGAGCGGTTCAGCCATTTTTCCGAAGAGGAAAGGCTGTATTGACATTAGGCTGAAACATCTGTCGATACAACACTTAATTGACTGAAAAATAATCTTCTGCGTGTTTGTTTTCTGCGGTTTTTGGATGTATATTCGCAAGCATTTTGCGCAAAATATGATTGAGGAAAGATTGTGAATTGAACGAAAAAGATTGGATTATGACATAGTAATATGACATTGGAACACTCGCAAATCAAGTTTGCGAAATCGGAATCCACGGGCGAGCTCATCGGTTTCGTCTCGCGCCATTCCAAAACACGTCAGTTGAGGGGAGTCCGGGAGGACTCGAGATTCGGAAAACAGATATGCGTTCTTTCGGAAGACCTGAAAGGCTCCGTGCAACCGAACATCCTGTATGCAGTCGAAATGAAACCCATGCACAAGCAGCACGGTTACGTCGTTGTCGCAGCGACGCCGGTTTTGTTCAAAGCGGTCATCGAGACGATCGTAATTCCCAAGACGATCTACCAGGTGACGGTAACCTTCGGCAATAAGAAGATTTTCTTTGACCCCAAAGATGGCAGGAGCGTCAACAGCCGAACAATCGAAGGCGTGGCCGCTGTACTGGATGCCAGACCGGATATCGCCGACAAAGAACAGGTGCTCGCAACCTTCCGTAAACAGGCACAGGCACTTGTGCGAAACATGGAGACGGATGGGTATCTGTATATTCAACCAAAGAATACGGGACTGAAGTAGTATGTGCAGAGCGGGGCATGTGCCCTCTCTTCTTTATTACAATGGTAAAAATCAAGTCCCAGAGTGATAAGTACGTCGAACTGAAAGAGGCAGACTACTTATTGCTTGTTGAGAACACGATCTTGATCGAGGCGCTCAAAATCGCAGGAATCGAGTCCATGCCCATCTACAAGGCTATGCGGCGAATCATCGACGATAAGCGAGTGGAAGTGCACATCAAGCCCGTCAACCATCGGTATTCCTGAGCGAATTGTTTCCCAAAGAATGAGGCCCATCTGCGTTGCAGATGGGCCTCATGTCGTCAAATTAGGAGGGTCGGAACGTCGAAAAAATGCTGTCTATACAACTTTGAAAGAAAATTACTATAAATCAGCAAAATATCCGAAAATTCATTGTACTTTAGTTCCCGATATTTTTTTAGTATTAACCGTCGTCCATGCAGTCTATTATGTAGGATTCCGGTTTTCCGGCAAAAAATATCGCTGTTATTCAACTCGTTACAACTAAAAGCCTCCGTTCGAACGGTCGGATGCCTTTTTTCATCCCGTTCCACTAAATAAAACCCAGTATGAAAAAGCACCTCTCACTCCTTGCCGTTGCCGGCCTGCTCTTCGTGCAGTGCTCGCAACCCGATCCGGCCGAAGTGCCCGATCCGACCCTCCCGACCGTTCCTGCGGTCGCTACGTTCGGGATCACGCTCGAAGACGCGGCAGCCGAGGCGCTCGCCGCACGCGACGCTCTCGCCCCCGCAACCCGTGCGAAACGTATTGCGGTCAGCTCCATTCAACGCCACGACGTACAAACCGCCGTCCGGAACGGGCAGGACATCGATCCCTCGCTCTATGTGGTGAATTTCGAGCAGGAGAGCGGCTTCGCCATCGTCGCCGCCGACCGGCGCCAGCAAGCCA
>OIPN01000288.1_pt1 | contig 13192 bp, 9 predicted proteins | sample 1585791 | NCBI WGS metagenome assembly OIPN01 (sample SAMN02674606, study PRJEB24791) | human gut metagenome, SKBSTL068 | isolation source: stool | host: Homo sapiens | place: USA
ATTGGTATCCGGCTAAAGGCAGGAAATCTGCAAACAGTCAATGAGGCACTGGCAAAAGGAGATATATTGCGCATTCATGTCATGCGTCCTACTTGGCATTATGTAGCTGCAGAAGATATACGCTGGATGCTGAAGCTTTCATCCCGACGCATCATTACTGCCAATGACTCTTTTGCCAAGTCCAGAGGACAAGACATTTCAGTTGACATTTACAACAAAGCAAACCGATTATTGGAAAAGGCACTAGCAGGACACAATCATCTGACCAAGCAAGAAATTGACAACATATTTAAAGAAGGAGGGCTGGAAACCAATGAAAGATTATCCAACCGTTTCCTGATTCACGCTGAAGCTGAAGGACTTATTTGCAGCGGAGCAGATAAAAATAATAAAATCACCTTCGCACTTTTGGATGAGCGTGTTCCTCCAATACAAGAATTACATAAAGAAGAGGCGCTAGCTATCTTGGCACGCAAGTATTTTAGAAGCCACTCTCCTGCCAGTCTGAAAGACTTTGTATGGTGGTCCGGACTTTCGGTAACGGAAGCTAGACAAGGTATAGCCGCCATTGAACAAGAATTGCTTACTGACCGTTTCCTAGCACAAAAATTATATGTTCATCAGTCTTATAAAGAAGAAAAAACAACCGACATATTGCATATCCTTCCTTCATACGATGAATACCTAATCAGCTACAAAGACCGTACTGATGTATTGAACAAAGAATACCAACACAAAGCATTCAATTCTTTCGGGATATTCCGTCCGGTTATTCTGTACAACGGGCAAATAGTTGGAAATTGGAATAAAGTCATACAAAAACAAACAACACATATAGAAATGAACTGGTTCAAGAAAAATACAAAAATCAAAAAAGAATTACTTTCCCTAGCGGAGAGAAAATACCTTACTTTTTTCTCCGAACTGTAAGAAAATTGTAAATGGATTATTTCTGCGTCATCACATTTTAAAAATAATCCATTACATTTACATTATTCAGTATTGCAATATAAAACTCTCAGCCACTTTCAAGAAACGTTCATGACCTTTTTCATTCAAATGTGCAGTATCTGTATTATTCTTGCTGTTCTGAAAATATATTTTCCTAAAATGATCATTACTTGCATAAATTCCTCCTTTTCGGGCGCTGTCAAAAATAGGAATACTATAATTTCCACAAACCTCAATCATAGCATCCACCACTTTCTCAGCATCACTTCCTGCAAAATTTTTACAGTTCCATCGGGTAAAGAAAAAAATCTTAGCTGTGGGATACTTTTCAATAAGCCCTTCACATAGCATTGCCAGCCTCTCTTTAAATACATCAATACCGCCAATTGAATCCAATTTAAAACCATCATTGTGCCCACCCACAACAATAACATAATCCAAATCATCCGGCATTTCCTTATATCTTACATACATCGCTTCCCCCCAACGCGGGCTACTATAAGCAATGCTGCTGCCGTTCTTGCCATAATTTAAATATTCCATACCATGTTTCTCGGCAAATTTATAATGCCAGGTATTCTTAACAGGTTCCTTATGATTCTTCACATAACTATCTCCAATAATTCCCAAACGTTTTCCTTTCAATTCATCAGTCCTGACGGTAACTCCTTTAATAATTTGTTCCAACTGCTTATATACCTGTTGTCCCAAATACTCTGCCGAATGAGCCGTGAAATGAAGTCTGTCATTTAACAATTCCGCGCCTGACATATCTATCAGGTGCATGTTCGGATCTTCAGCAGCCAATTGCTTCATCGCATTCTCCACTTCTCTGCTGAAATATTTATTACTTCGGGCAACAGTACCAAAAATAAAAGGCAAACGAGAATAATCCTTTCCGGTTTTTTCTGTCAGATGCATACGCACATAAGCCACCATTGTCTTCAAGTTACGGTAATAATCTTTACTTTTAGCATAATCACTTTCCCCCTGATGCCAAAGAAATGCATCTATCTGATAGCCATCCTTCAGGCGGGAAAGAGTCTTGTCTATACACATGTCTATCTCTTGAATGAAAGAAAGCAACAAGGAGTTTCCTCCATCAGAAGTTGGCTTAGCCTGTGCCAGCCATTCAGGCGCCGCAGACCAAAAACGTCCCTTGGAAGCATTATAATCAGGTGCTATAGAAGTTCCGCCAACAGCCCATTTCACCACATAAAATTTCTCCTGCAACAACTGCTCCAACCAATAATATGTCACTGCATCAAAAGCCCACATATTATTTTTTCCGCTACGTTTGGCACGAGGCCAGAAAGGAATAAATTCTCCCTTTCCGTCATTCTGAGCTATCTGACAATAACGGTAGGCACCTTCGGCATACGTCAGTGTATCCGTAGCCAATGCTTTAATATATGCCGGCAAATCTTCATTAGGAGTTCGTCCATCGGTATTAGACTGTCCGGCAGTTATAATCACATGTACAGGATTGGAAGCCATCGTATTCAAGCCAACAGCTGCAAAAATCAAAATCAAAATTAAGTTTTTCATAAGTATCATTTCATGTTTTTAATGGACACAAAAATAATCCTAATTCTAATATAACGACATGGATTATCGTCCATTATCATAGATTTTTGAACTCATTATGGTTCATACAGAATGAGAATTGCGGCTAAACCATAAAAAAAGAGCCACAGGAACAATGGCTCCCAATGACTCTTTCTTTTTCAGCTCATATTTATAATTTAATTATCTCCATACATACGCGCACGCATTTCTTTAATATGATCAGAAGTGATGTATTCATCGTATTCCATCATCTTGTCAATGATACCATTCGGGGTCAATTCAATAATACGGTTCGCCACCGTTTCAATAAATTCGTGGTCGTGGGAAGAGAACAGCACATTTCCCTTATAAGTCTTCAGATTATTATTGAAAGCCTGAATTGATTCCAAGTCCAAATGGTTGGTTGGAGTATCCAAAATCAGACAGTTCGCATTACGCAACTGCATACGGGCAATCATACAACGCATCTTCTCACCTCCGGAAAGCACATTCACTTTCTTCAATACTTCCTCTCCGGAAAACAACATACGCCCCAAGAAACCTTTCATATAGACTTCGTTACCTTCGCCAAACTGGCTCAGCCAATCTACCAAATTCAAATCACTTTCAAAGAAATCCGTATTATCCAAAGGCAAATAAGCCGTAGTAATAGTAACGCCCCACGCGAATTTACCAGCCTGCGGAGTACGATTTCCATTGATTATTTCAAAAAAAGCAGTCATGGCACGCGGATCACGGCTCAAAAAGACAATCTTATCTCCTTTTTCTACATTAAAATTCACATCATTGAACAATACCATACCGTCTTCAGTTTCCGCACGCAAGCCGGATACTTCCAAAATCTGATTGCCCGGTTCACGATCCGGAGTAAAGATGATACCGGGATATTTACGGGACGACGGCTTAATTTCATCTACATTCAGTTTTTCCAACATCTTCTTTCGGCTGGTTGTCTGCTTGCTCTTAGCCACATTGGCACTAAAACGACGGATAAATTCTTCCAACTCTTTCTTCTTCTCTTCAGCTTTAGCCTTCTGGTTCTGCTGCTGGCGAAGTGCCAACTGACTTGATTCATACCAGAAGCTATAGTTACCGGCAAACATATTCACTTTACCGAAATCAATATCTACAGTATGAGTACAAACAGAGTCCAAAAAGTGACGGTCATGACTTACCACCAACACCGTGTGTTCGAAATTAGAAAGATATTCCTCCAACCAAGTCACCGTATCCATATCCAAATCATTGGTAGGTTCATCCAACAACAAGTTGTCAGGATTACCGTAAAGTGCCTGCGCCAACATGACACGCACCTTTTCCTTACCACTCAGTTCCCCCATCAACATATAGTGCTTGTCTTCCTTTATGCCCAATCCGCTCAACAAAGAAGCAGCATCACTCTCGGCATTCCAACCATCCAGTTCGGCAAACTTCTCTTCCAATTCAGAAACTTTCAAGCCATCTTCATCTGTAAAATCAGTTTTCGCATACAGTTCTTCACGCTGTTTCATAATGTTCCACAACACAGTATGTCCCATCATAACCGTATCCATGACTGTATATTCATCCCACTTAAAGTGATCCTGGCTCAATACAGACAGACGTTCGCCCGGTCCTAATACCACTGAGCCCTTAGTCGGTTCCAGCTCACCTGAAATTGCTTTCAAGAAAGTAGATTTTCCGGCGCCGTTCGCACCGATAACCCCGTAAATATTACCATTGGTGAACTTCATATTTACGTCATTATACAACACTCTTTTACCAAATTGAATGGCCAAGTTCGAAACTGTAATCATCCTAATATACCTTATTTATATAATTATTCTATTTTGGAATTGCAAAGGTAGGCATTTTAATTCAGAAAAGTATGCCAGTGTGGCAGAAATTCCGTACTTTTGCAAAATTATTACTCTAAGAAAACAACTAGGCACGAAATTTGTTAGCAGTAAATTAACCTAAAAGACCTGACTGTTATGAGTAAAAATAAGAAAAACAAAAAGTTTAATAAGAATATGAACCCAACAGAGAAGAACCAACCTCAAGACGAGGAAGTTTTGAAAAATCAGGAAGCGGCAGAAGCTGCCATTGATGAAGAAACTCAGAAAGAAGCAACAGAAGAACTGAACGCTGAAGAGAAGGTGAACAAGGAATTGGCGGAAGCTCAGAAAACAATAGAAGAGCAGCATGACAAATACCTGCGTCTTTCAGCCGAATTTGACAATTACCGTAAACGCACCATGAAAGAGAAGGCCGAATTGATTAAGAATGGTGGAGAAAAGGCCATTACTGCCATTCTTCCTATTTTGGATGACTTGGAGCGTGCAGTAAAGACTTCAGAAACTTCGGATGATGTAAAAGCAATGCGTGAAGGAATTGAGTTGATCTACAACAAATTCCTGAAAGTATTGAACCAGGAAGGACTTCAGAAAATAGAGACTGACGGTGAGAACTTTGATACCGATTATCACGAAGCAATTGCATTAGTTCCAGCTCCTTCCGAAGAGAAGAAAGGAAAAATATTGGACTGTGTACAAACCGGTTATAAGCTGAATGACAAAGTAATACGCCACGCCAAAGTAGTTGTGGCTCAATAAAACAGTATCATAAAACGACATGGCAAAAAGAGACTATTACGAAGTTCTGGAGGTGGATAAAACAGCCACCCTTGATGTTATAAAAAAAGCATACCGCAAAAAAGCAATACAATATCATCCGGACAAGAATCCGGGAGATAAAGAAGCGGAAGAAAAATTCAAGGAAGCTGCCGAAGCTTATGATGTGTTGAGCAACCCGGATAAACGCGCCCGTTACGACCAATTCGGACATGCAGGAATGAGTGGAGCTGCCGGTGGAGGTTTTGAAGGATTCGGACAAGGTATGTCCATGGATGATATTTTCTCTATGTTCGGTGACATCTTCGGTGGACATGGAGGAGGTTTCGGAGGCTTTGGAGGTTTCGGTAGTGGCGGACGTTCCGCACAACGCAAGTTCCGTGGTTCAGACCTCCGTGTAAAAGTAAAACTGAACTTAAAAGAGATTTCTACGGGAGTAGAAAAGAAATTCAAACTGAAAAAGTACGTAACATGTGACCATTGCCATGGTTCAGGAGCCGAAGGAGAAGGAGGAACGGAAACGTGTCCCACTTGTCATGGAACAGGAAGTATCACCCGCACCCAACAAAGCATTTTTGGAATGGTGCAATCACAAAGCGTATGTCCACAATGTAACGGAGAAGGGAAAATAATTAAGAACAAATGTAAAGCTTGTGCAGGAGAAGGTATTGTATACGGAGAAGAAGTCGTGGAAGTGAAAATTCCTGCCGGTGTGGCTGAAGGAATGCAACTTTCTGTCAATGGGAAAGGAAATGCGGGCAAACATAACGGTGTTCCCGGTGATTTGCTTGTTGTCATAGAAGAAGAATCCCATCCAGACCTAATACGCGATGAAAATGATTTGATTTACAATCTGTTACTAAGCGTTCCGACTGCTGCTTTAGGAGGCACTGTAGAAATACCAACTATTGATAGCAAAGTAAAAGTAAAAATTGAACCAGGCACCCAACCAGGTAAGGTCTTACGCCTAAGAGGTAAAGGATTGCCCAATGTCAATAGTTATGGTTACAGTAACGGTACAGGTGATTTATTAGTCAATGTAAGCGTATATATTCCAGAAACGTTGAATAAAGATGAAAAACAAGCACTAGAGAAAATGCAAGAATCGGATAACTTCAAACCGAATACAAGCATTAAAGAAAAAATATTCAAGAAGTTCAAAAACTTCTTCGATTAATTTTTATACTACAAAGTGTTACAGAAAGAATACCAGGTTTTATATCTGCCTGGCATTCTTTTGTGACACTTTGCGGTAAATAAAAACATTTGCCATGAATTACGAAGAAACATTGGATTATTTATATAATAGTGCCCCATTATTCCAACATATAGGAAAAGATGCATACAAGGCAGGATTAGAAAACACTTATCTTTTAGACAAGTATTTCAACCATCCCCATCGCCAATTCCGAACCATTCATATAGCCGGTACCAATGGAAAAGGCTCTTGTTCACATACTTTAGCCGCCATTTTACAATCAGCCGGATACAAGACAGGACTTTACACTTCTCCACATCTGATAGATTTCCGTGAACGAATCCGCGTCAACGGAATTCCTGTATCCAAAGAATATGTCATAGACTTTGTAGAAAAACACCGTGCCTTTTTTGAACCTCTGCATCCTTCTTTCTTTGAACTGACTACCGCAATGGCTTTCCACTATTTTGCCCAAAGCCAAGTAGATGTAGCCATTATAGAAGTCGGCCTGGGAGGACGAATAGATTGTACAAACATCATCCGTCCGGATCTATGTGTCATAACCAATATCAGTTTCGACCATATACAATTCTTAGGTAACACATTAGCCAAAATAGCCACAGAGAAGGCCGGAATCATCAAAGAAAAGACCCCGGTAGTTATCGGTGAAACCACACCCGAAACCAAACCTATATTTACAACCCGTGCTAAAGAAGTAAACGCTCCTATCTACTTTGCAGAAGAAGAACAGTTATTACACTCCTCCAGCATAAATGAAAAAGGTAAACGAATATATCAAACAGCCGACTACCTCAATCTGGAAGGCGAACTGGAAGGGCTTTGCCAACTTAAAAACACCAATACACTTTTATCTGCCATCCGCCTATTAAAACAAGCAGGTTATCAACTTACCGAAAGCAATATACGCAAAGGATTCTCACAAGTATGTGAACTCACCGGCCTGATGGGAAGATGGCAAAAATTAGAAAGTGAACCGACTTTAATATGCGATACAGGACATAATGTAGGAGGTATTTCGTATATCATAGAACAATTAAAACATCAGAAATATGAACGATTACACATTGTAATAGGTATGGTAAACGACAAGGATATCAGTGGAGTATTGTCCATGCTTCCTAAAAATGCCACCTATTATTTTACCAAAGCCAACGTAAAGCGTGCTTTATCCGAAAAAGAATTACAAAGCTTAGCGATGCAATCCGGGCTGCACGGAGATACTTATCCTGATGTAGAAACAGCTGTAACAGCCGCTAAAGAAAAGGCTAACAAAAATGACTTTATTTTTGTTGGAGGAAGCAGCTTTATCGTTGCGGATTTATTAAAATTTCACGTTTAGTCCGTTCACTTTTATAGAAAAAGTTTGGGAATACCGAAGAAAATCTTTTTATTTGCATTAGTTTTATACATAAAATAAAAAGATTTTCAATAACATGATAAACACATCTACTTCCGATGAGAATTTATGCGGCCTGAAACGGGCCGATTTTCAGACAACAGTGAACGGGAAACAAACAGACCTCTTCATTCTGAAAAATGAAAACGGAGCTGAAATAGCTGTCACCAACTATGGTGGAGCAGTATTAGCTATTATGGTTCCGGACAAAAACGGTAAATATGCCAATGTCATTCAAGGACATGATAGTATAACCCATGTTATCAATAGCCACGAACCTTTCCTCAGTACTCTTATCGGTCGTTACGGAAACCGTATAGCAGGAGGCAAATTCATTTTAGAAGGGAAAGAATATTCACTGACTATCAACAATGGTCCCAACTCGCTGCATGGCGGTCCTACCGGATTTCATACCCGCATTTGGGATGCAGAACAGGAAACTCCCCAAAGCTTGAAATTGCATTATTTATCTGCTGATGGCGAAGAAGGATTTCCGGGAAATTTGGATATTCACGTAACGTACACTTTAAGTAATCAAAATGAATTCATCATTACTTACCACGCTACAACAGACAAAACAACATTGGTAAATCTTACTCACCACGGTTTTTTCAGCCTATCAGGCATTGCCAATCCTACGGCAACCGTTGATAACAACATCGTAACCATTAATGCTGATTTTTATACTCCGATAGATAATGTATCCATCCCTACAGGCGAAATTGCCAAAGTAGAAGGTACTCCTATGGATTTTCGTACTCCTCAAAGAGTAGACAGTAGAATCAATGACCCATTCGAACAGCTAGAATTCGGTGCCGGCTATGACCACTGCTATGTATTAAACAAACGTGAAGCAGGCACACTGAGTTTTGCAGCAAAATGTGTGGAGCCCGAAAGCGGTCGTAGCATGGAAGTATACACTACAGAGCCCGGTGTACAAGTTTATACTTCAAACTGGCACAATGGTTTCGAAGGTGCTCATGGAGCAACTTTCCCAGCAAGAAGTGCCATCTGTTTTGAAGCACAACATTTTCCTGATACGCCCAATAAAGGCCATTTCCCTTCTTGTGTTCTACATCCGGGGGAAACTTACAATCAAGTAACCATCTACAAATTCGGTGTAGAAAAATAATTTTATGAAATAACCTAATTAATAAACTTATAATTTTTTCAAAACCATGAATCAACAAAAACAGAACGGTAATATCATCGCTATCATTACAATGTTCTTCCTTTTCGCGATGATTTCCTTCGTTACTAATCTTGCTGCGCCTTTCGGCACAATATGGAAAAACCAATATGCAGGTGCCAATACCTTGGGTATGATGGGAAATATGATGAATTTCCTCGCATATCTGTTTATGGGGATTCCTTCAGGTAATATGCTTGTAAAAATCGGATATAAAAAAACAGCCCTCATTGCCATGGCAGTAGGTTTCATCGGTTTGTTTATCCAATATATTTCCAGTTTGTTCGGTGCAGATATAGACGTATTCAATTTAGGAGAATATGCCATTAAAATGAATTTTATCATCTACCTGCTTGGTGCTTTCGTCTGTGGTTTTTGTGTATGTATGCTGAACACAGTAGTTAACCCGATGCTAAATCTTTTAGGTGGTGGTGGTAACAAAGGTAACCAATTAATCCAAGCCGGTGGTGCTCTAAACTCATTGTCAGGTACTTTGACTCCGCTTTTCGTAGGTGCCTTGATTGGTTCTGTTACCCCTCAAACAGCTATGTCAGATGTAGCTCCTCTGCTTTTCATCGCAATGGGTGTATTCGTATCAGCGTTTATCGCTCTTTCATTCATCGCCATTCCAGAGCCTCATCTAAGAAAAGCAGGTCATGAAAAAGAGAAATTCTCTCATAGCCCTTGGAATTTCCGCCATACTGTATTAGGTGTAATCGGTATCTTTGTGTATGTAGGTATTGAAATCGGTATTCCAGGCACATTAAATTTCTATCTTGCCGACCCAACGGAAAAAGGTGCGGGCCTGCTTGCCAACGGTGCCGCTATCGGTGGTGCTATTGCTGCCATTTACTGGTTGTTAATGCTTGTAGGACGTACTGCAAGTAGCGCCATCAGTGGTAAAGTTTCCAGCCGTACACAGTTAATCGTTGTATCTGCTACCGCTATTGTTTTTGTATTGATTGCTATCTTCACTCCGAAAGATGTAACAGTTTCAATGCCCGGTTACACTGTAGGTGAAGGATTTATGATGGCACAAGTACCTGTCAGCGCATTGTTCCTTGTACTTTGTGGTCTTTGTACTTCTGTAATGTGGGGTGGTATCTTCAACCTTGCAGTAGAAGGATTAGGAAAATATACAGCACAAGCATCCGGTATCTTTATGATGATGGTTGTTGGCGGTGGTGTATTGCCTTTGATCCAACAAAGCATCTCTGACTCTGTAGGTTATATGGCCAGCTACTGGTTGATTATCGCAGCTCTTGCTTATCTGCTGTTCTACGGCTTGGTAGGTTGCAAGAATGTAAATAAGGATATTCCTGTTGAATAAAACTTAAATAATAACTTTTTAATACCAAAACGATCATGGATATAGAACACGTAAGAAGTCGCTTCATCAAACATTTTGATGGCACAACAGGTTCAGTATATGCATCACCCGGACGTATTAACCTTATTGGAGAACATACCGACTATAACGGTGGTTTTGTCTTTCCCGGAGCAGTAGATAAAGGTATGATTGCTGAAATCAAACCTAATGGTACTGATAAGGTACGTGCTTATTCTATTGATCTAAAAGACTATGTAGAATTCGGCTTGAACGAAGAAGATGCCCCTAAAGCCAGTTGGGCAAGATATATTTTCGGCGTTTGCCGTGAAATGATCAAACGTGGTGTAGATGTGAAAGGTTTTGACACTGCTTTTGCGGGTGACGTACCTTTGGGTGCAGGTATGTCTTCATCTGCTGCATTGGAAAGTACGTATGCTTTCGCTATCAACGAACTTTTCGGTGACAACAAAATAGATAAATTTGAATTAGCCAAGGTAGGTCAGGCAACAGAACATAATTATTGTGGTGTAAATTGCGGTATTATGGATCAATTTGCATCTGTATTCGGAAAAGAAGGTAGTTTGATCCGTTTGGACTGTCGTTCATTGGAATATCAATACTTCCCGTTCAAACCGGAAGGTTACCGATTGGTATTGGTTGACTCGGTAGTCAAACACGAATTGGCTTCTTCTGCTTATAATAAACGTCGCCAAAGCTGCGAAGCTGCTGTAGCCGCCATCCAGAAAAAACATCCTCATGTAGAATTTTTACGTGATTGTACAATGGAAATGTTGCAGGAAGCAAAAGCCGAGATCAGTGAAGAAGACTATATGCGTGCAGAATACGTCATTGAAGAAATCCAACGTGTACTTGATGTTTGCGATGCTTTGGAAAGAGGTGATTACGAAACCGTAGGACAGAAGATGTATGAAACCCACTATGGCATGAGTAAATTGTATGAAGTAAGCTGTGAAGAACTTGACTTCTTGAATGATGTTGCTTTCGACTGCGGTGTCACCGGTTCACGTGTCATGGGTGGAGGTTTCGGTGGATGTACAATCAACCTAGTTAAAAATGAACTATACGAAACATTCATCACCACTGCCAAAGAAAGATTCAAAGAGAAGTTCGGAAGAAGTCCCAAAGTTTACGATGTAGTCATCAGTGACGGTTCTCGCAAGCTGGTATAAAAAAGATCTCAAATTCGCTAACATATGAAAAAACCGCTTTGGATTCAAAGCGGTTTTTTCTTCTTTATGCTATAAAAGTGTAGGAAATACACTTTTATGTTGCACAACATACTCTTTTCATATCCAATGTATTAGTAATAGTGTTACTTTTACACCCAAAATCATATACTCTATTACTAATTAGTACTTTTATATCATGAAAAGCATGAAAAAAACCTTTCTGGGAACCGGTATCGCACTGACCTTGTTAAGTGCTTGCGCTCCCAAACAATCTCAAGAAACACTTACAAAGTCCGGATTAAACCCCACTAATTATGAAACAATAGTGGATGGCGTAAAACCTGTCAAACTGTATACGCTAAAGAATGCAGCCGGAATGGAAGTATGCGTAACTAATTTTGGCGGACGTATTGTATCTATCATGGTCCCCGACAAAAATGGAAATCTAAAAGATGTAGTGCTGGGTTTTGACAGCATTGCTGACTACCAAAATATACCAAGCGACTTCGGTGCTTCTATCGGACGCTATGCAAACCGTATCAACCAGGGACGTTTCGCATTGGACGGTGATACCATCCAACTGCCGCAAAACAATTTCGGCCACTGCCTGCATGGAGGTCCGAAAGGTTGGCAATACAAAGTTTATGAAGCTAATCTGATTGATCCGACAACGTTGGAACTGACACTTGTCTCACCGGACGGAGACGAAAACTTCCCGGGGAATGTAACAGCTAAAGTGACCTATAAACTAACTGAAGACAACGCTATCGACATCAAATATAGCGCAACTACCGATAAAAAGACGATCATCAATATGACCAACCATTCTTACTTCAATCTGGCTGGTGATCCGTCAAAAGCTTCAACTGACAACATACTGTATGTGAACGCAGACTATTATACTCCGGTAGACAGTACTTTTATGACTACAGGCGAAATCGCTCCGGTAAAAGACACTCCGATGGACTTCACCACTCCGAAAGCGGTAGGCAAAGAGATCAACAATTATGATTTCGTTCAACTGAAGAACGGAAAAGGGTATGACCACAACTGGGTGCTCAACACTAAGGGAGATCTTTCTCAAGTAGCAGCCAAACTAACTTCACCTGAAAGCGGCATCACTCTGGAAGTATATACCAACGAACCGGGTGTACAGGTTTACACAGGAAACTTCCTTGATGGAACCGTAACCGGAAAGAAAGGTATCGTTTACAACCAACGTGCTTCTGTCTGCCTGGAAACACAACACTATCCAGATAGCCCCAACAAGGCAGACTGGCCTTCTGTTGTACTGGAACCGGGACAAACTTATAATAGCGAATGTATTTTCAAATTCTCTGTAGAGAAATAATATTAACTTATAAATCATATTTATTGTGGAAGCATTAGATTGGCTAGTAATCGGAGTCTTTTTTCTGGCTCTGATCGGTATTATTGTTTGGGTAGTCAGACAAAAACAAAATGACTCGGCGGATTATTTTTTGGGTGGACGCGACGCAACATGGCTTGCAATCGGTGCCTCTATCTTTGCATCAAACATTGGTTCGGAACATTTGATCGGACTGGCAGGAGCCGGAGCATCCAGTGGTATGGCTATGGCACACTGGGAAATCCAGGGATGGATGATCTTGATTTTGGGATGGGTATTCGTTCCTTTCTATACACGAAGCATGGTATATACAATGCCGGAATTCCTGGAGCGTCGTTATAATCCTCAATCACGTACTATTTTATCT
>OIPN01000296.1_pt1 | contig 13007 bp, 7 predicted proteins | sample 1585791 | NCBI WGS metagenome assembly OIPN01 (sample SAMN02674606, study PRJEB24791) | human gut metagenome, SKBSTL068 | isolation source: stool | host: Homo sapiens | place: USA
GCGTTCTTCGTCTTTTTCTATAAAATCTCTTAGCATTTCTAACAATTCATCTCTAGCTATTACATCTAATCCCGCCGTTGGTTCATCAAGAATTAACAACTTTGCATTGTGTGAAACAGCAACTAAGACTTTTACTTTCGCTTTCATACCAGTTGAAAAATCTTTTATTCTTTTATTTCGTGGAAGCTGAAACTTTTTAACTTGTTCTATAAAAAATGATTTATCAAAATTTTGATATAAATTATCAATAATAGGAATAATATCATTGATTGTTAAATATCCACTAAAGCCAGAGTCCGAAAGAACTACTCCCAAATCTTGCTTGTCTTTTGCAGTAAAATCTTGTAATGACTTTCCAAGAATATTGATAGTTCCACTATCAAAGGAAATTAGCCCTAAAATAGCTTTAAATGTTGTGCTTTTTCCTGCACCATTTTGACCAATCAAACCAGTTACATGACCTTTCTTTACTTCAAGAGAACAATCAAGCGAAAAGTTTTCATAACTTTTTTTCAAATGCTCAATTTTTAACATATCTAACCCTCCAAAATTAACTCAAATAGTTTTTTTATATCTTCATCACTGATACCGTAACATCTGCCTTGATAAAGTCCATATAATGGTGTAAATTACAAATTTATATAAAAAAGAGCCGAGAACTCATCTTTCAGTTATAATTAAGTTACCACACAAAAACATAATTGAAAGGATGAAACTCATGGCTCAATTACATTTTACATTAGATAGTGATTTTTTTGTAGGACTTTTTTCAGAAACTAAGGATGAAGCTTTTGGCAAACTTATGGAAGCTTTACTTAATCAGGTTCTTCAGGCTGAATCTACTGAACAGCTTGGAGCAAGTAATTATGAACGATCTCAAGAACGTTCTGATTATAGAAATGGAGTTAGGACAAGAACATTAACCACCCGTATTGGAAAGATTGAATTACAGGTTCCAAGACATCGTAATGTTCCATTTAAAACTTCCTTGTTCGAAAATTATCAGCGTAATGAGCAGGCTTTAATTACAACAATGATGGAAATGGTTGTGCAAGGTGTATCAACCAGAAATATCAAAAAAGTAACTGAAGAGCTTTGTGGAGAGTCTTTTTCAAAATCTGCTGTTTCTGAAATCTGCAAGGAACTAGATGTCCCTGTTAAGCATTTCAAGGAGCGCTTATTGCCGGAACACTATCCGTTTATTATTGTTGATGCGATATATTTAAAAGCTCGTGAAGATCATCGTGTTAAATCAAAAGCGTTGTTTGTTGCAATTGGAATAAACAATACCGGACACAAAGAAGTCCTGGGGTTTGAAGTTTATGATTCAGAGAAAGTGAACACCTGGAGAGACTTTTTTGAAAATCTTAAAAGTCGCGGTTTGCGCGGTGTAGATATTGTAATATCTGACGCACACGCGGGGCTTGTTGAAGCAATAAAGGAGAGTTTCTCTGGCTCTTCATGGCAGCGATGTCAGGCTCACTTTACAAGAAACATCATAGATAAGTGTCCTAAAAAATACAGCACTGGTTTAGCTTCTGAGTTACGAGACATGTTTAACGCAGCTACTATTGAAGAGGCCCGTCGTTTAAAAGAATCTATATACGATGAATATCAGGATGTTGCAAATGAAGCAATGACTGTCCTTGATGAAGGATTTGAAGATAGTATTACCATCATGGCACTTCCCTCAAAATATCGTATAGCATTAAGAACCAGCAACATAATAGAACGCGAGAACAGAGAAATCAGAAGACGCGAAAAAGTTATTCAGATTTTTCCTAATACGGAATCTATTATTAGATTAATTGGTGCAGTCCTTCAAGATGATCATAATGAATGGAGTGTAGGTCATAAAATCTTTGATATGAAAGAGTATTATGATAAACTAAGCTCCATTCAGTCAAATCTCTTGAAGATAAAAGTAGCGTAGATAAAACCACATAACTGAAAGATGAATTTACACACAAATTTGGACTTGACTTATTCCGGGCTTGCTTCCACTCATAAGAGCAGGTCACCAGCGTCAGAGTTTCCTCACAACCTATGCCATCTACCCCTGTTTCAAACAGCGACAGCGCTTTTGCCTGCTGTACATAAGCCTCCAATTCCTGTGGACTCTGAAAAGACGTCCTCTGAAAGTCGAACATGGACACATCGGCTTTCAAAACTGCCGCTATCCGGTACTCCTCCATTTCTTCCGGTGTCTGAAAGAACACCCTGGGATGTGCTTTCCAATACTCATAGGAGGAGTACTGATCCAGATTCCCGAACATTGCCCCGCTGTTCATGTTGTGACCGTAAATGATGAGATTCCTGCTTTCGGACACTTTACAGTCTGCCTGTAAAAACAGGCTTCCGTTGATGTCATATTCCTTTTTGTAATTCCGTTTCAGGTAAAACTCCCCATTCTCCTGTTCGGACTGAAGCACTGGGTAATCAATCCCGGTGTCCGGTATTGTCAGCCATCCCTGCACATCTGGATATTGTTCCCGAAGAGAAACAAGGTCTACCGCAGCCACCGGGCATTTTCTCCCAGCTGGTTGGTCTTTCTTTTCAGAGCCTGAGGCTCCCGGAGCTTCCGGCTCCGGGAAATTCCCTTTCAGCTCTGCCACCAGCTTTTTGTTCTCCATTGGGAGATATACCATATGGTAAAGCAGGAACCCGGCACTTAAGAAAAGTGCTGCAAGGCATACCGTTTGAAAAAGTTTTTTCGCGATTTTCATCGTTCCTGTCCGGCTTTTCTCTGCTTCTTTGGCTGACTCTTCTGTGTCTTTCCCGGCACAGGCGGTTTCCTTGCTGCTTTCAGGATCGGCTCTGTCGGGATTTGGTTCTGTCTGCAGCCCTTTAAGATTCCGGTCAGGTACGACCGTCCGGGCGGATTAAAGTTCTGCATGTAATCTTTTGTCATGATATAGACAATGGCTTTGATCTCTCTTCCGCCTTTATTCTTGACGGTGATTTCCTGTTTGTCGTAAAAATCAGGATAGCCTTCATAAAGATCCAGGCTCTTTTCGCAGTCCCCGGTCAGTGACCAGAGGACGCCGTCCACATGGCTTCCCTCTTCCGGGAAGATGGTGGCAAGACCGCTTCCTGTGGCTGCAAAGGTCAGTCGATACCCCTCCAGGCGGACGGTTTCTACCACCTCCGCCTTTGGGCACCGATATGCCATCTGGTCCAGATCCATGTTGCTTCCATACGCAAAATATAATTGTTTCAGCCTATCTGCCTCCTTTTTTCTTCTTTCTTCTGGATGCCACACCCATGCCGATCAGACCGCCTGTGGAAAGGATCAGGCACAGGGCCGGAAACCAGAGGTTGGTGTCATCGCCTGTTTTCGGGTTACTTACAGACGGGGTGTCCTCCGGCAGCTTCTCGTTCGTCACTTTCTGGATGACTTCGATCACTGGAGTTTTGTCATCTACATAGGTAAATGTCACCTCATGTTTGATCTCCTCCAGCTGATAGCCCTCCGGTGCTTTTGTCTCAACCAGATAATAGGTGGCTGTCTTATCAAATTTGCCGTCCTTATAAGTTCCGATTGCAAGCAGTCCGCTGGTTGCATGGCCGTTTTCATCAGTGGTCAGGGTTTCTACCACTTTGCCATCGGCATCCCTCAATTCAAATTCCGCACCTTTCAGTGCAGCTCCGGTATCCTTGTCCGTTTTCTCAATGATCAGACGTCCCTTTGCGGTATCATCTTTCATGGCTACCTTCTGGATCTCTGCGGTGTCTGCCACCTCGAAGGTGATCTCCTCTGCAACCACATAACCGTTTGGAGCCTGCTCTTCTTTCAGGGTGTATTTACCAATCGGAAGTTTTTCGATATAATGCGGCTCTTTACCGGAAGTCCAGGTTTCTACGATGTTGCCATTTTCATCTGTGATGGTCAGTTTGGCTCCTTCGATCTCATTATCTCCGGTAATATCCGTTTTGCTGATCTCCACTTTGGTCACATCATCTTCCATTACCTGTTTCTGGATCTCCGCAGTATTCTCTACGGTGAATGTGATGCTTTCCGCAGTGGCATATCCATCGGCCGGCTTGGTTTCTGTCAGGGTGTACGATTTTCCTACAACCAGTTCTTTGATGATGTGCGGCTCCTTGGTGGATGTCCATTCCTCAACAACAGCCCCGTTTTCATCCGTCAGCTGTAATCTGGCTCCCGGCAGTTCCTCGCCCGTGGTCAGATCGGTTTTGGAAAGCTCCACGGTTGTCGGCTCATCTTCAAATACAAATTCATAGGATGCTTCTGCTTCTTTATCCCCCTGGTACTCAAAAACAAATTCCTGTTCTTCTCCGGTGGTGACAAATCCATCCGGTGCATACAGCTCCTTCACATAATAGGTTCCGTCAATCGGCAGGTCTGCAATAAAGGAAATCTTTCCATCTACATCTGTTGTTTTTAACTCGATCAGGGTATCTGCTTCCATCAGCACCTTTCCAGATGCGGACAGGATGTCGTTCCTAGTGTACAATCCAAAGATGCCGCCTTTTAATACACGGTCGGTATCCTTTTCTTTCTTCAGGACGTTCACTTTTACTTTCTGACGGTTGTTCTGCCAGTCCTCATCGTATACGACAACCGGGGTATCCTGGTCACGGTAGGAAAGATCTACATATCGTGGTTCTTCATCCAGCACATAACCATATGCTGTGCCCACCTCTTTGACATAGTATTTTCCAACCGGAAGGTCAGATACTTCTGCAACACCGTTTGCATCAGTAGCCACGGTTGCCACCAGCTCGTCCTTAGCATAATAATCCGGGCTTACACCATCGGCTGCTTTGATATCCTCTGCAGCGTAAATCTCAAAGGTAACGTCTGACAGGCTTCCTGTGATGTACTCAAACAGATGCTCTACAACGCCTTTGACATTGTCCAGCAGGGTGATCTTATCAAGGAATTCACCCTTCTTGTTTACGATCAGCAGGGCTTTCGGCACATCGTCTTTCATTTCCACTTTCTGTACTTTTGCGGTATCCTGAACGGTAAATTCCACATCCGTAGTCTTTAAATAACCAAGCGGTGCAAGGGATTCACGGAGGATATAGGTTTTTCCAACAGTCAGATATTTGATCACATGAGGCTCATCCTTTACGGAAGTCCAGCTGTCGATCACGTTTCCATCCTCATCCAGAACAGAAAGGGATGCTCCGTTCAACTCCACGCCTGTTGTCAGATCGGATTTTGTCACCTCGATGGTCGTCGGCTGGTTCTTCTTAATCGATTTCAGTTTAATGGTTTGGATGTCCTGTCCCCGATAGGTGGCATCAAATTCCAGTACCTCATCAGAGGATACAAAACCGTCCGGTGCAGAAATTTCTTTTACATAATAAGTTCCAAGCGGCAGGTCCAGGGTGAAGTGTGCCTGTCCTTTTTCATCGCTTGTGATCTCCTGTAATAAAGTGTCCGCTTTCACGATTACCTTATCACCGGATTTGATCTCGTTCTTATTGTAAAGACCGAATGTAGCTCCGGCTACTGTGCTTCCGGTTTCTGCATCCTGTTTTTCTACCGTGATGCTTACTTTCTGGCGTTCATTGGTAAAAGTCACTTCTTCGTCTACGACTGGGGTATCCTGTCCGGCATAGGTAAAAGTTACTTCTTCGCCTTTGGCATTCCAGGGGTAGCCCTCCGGCGTTTTTTTCTCTTCTACACGGTATTTGCCGAGCGGAAGGTTCTCTACTACGGCACTTCCGGTTTCATCGGTTGTCACCGTTGCCACCAGTGTGTCTTTGGCATATTCCAGATAACGGTTGCCGTTCTCATCTTTCTGATGGTCTGCGGTATAGATATCTTCTGCGGCATAAACCTCAAACACGGCTCCTGCAAGGCTGGCTTCCTCATAAGTAAAGTCTTTATCAAAACCTTTGACTACTTCGCCTTCTTTGCGGATGGTCAGTCTGCCCTTAGCTGGGTGGTTCTCAAAATCCACCTCGATGATCAGGTCACCGCTGACCGGATCTTCCTGGTATGCGGTATCACTGTCTACCTTGATTTCCACGGTATTGGCACTGTGGGTGTATCCATCCGGTGCAGTCACTTCTTCGATGCGGTAATTTCCACAAGCCAGATTCTGTGGCAGGATCAGGTATCCATTCTCATCCGTAAAATAAGATTTATGTACCATAGTAGATGGGTAGGTGGTCACCTGTTCCACATATTTCTTGTTATCCAGATCGTATACTTTAAACTCAGTATTCGGAACCAGGACAGATTTCTTTGTCTCGTCATCTTTTTTGACGATCTTTAATTTTGCTTCAAACTCTTCGTCCAGAAGCACACGCCATACCTGCGGCTGATCCGGATTGTTTTCCGAGATCACAACCTTAAAGTCATCGACTGGTTTGAAGTTGTGCGGTGTGGTGGTCTCCCTTACAATGTAGGTTCCGTATGCAAGCGGAATGGAGCATGCATATCCACGCTCATCCGTGAACATTTCTGTCTGTCCGTCTGCAGTCAGCACGACCGGAGTAGCGGATGTAAAATCATAGGAACCGTCCTTATTTTTCTTCAGGCTGCTCTCCAGATATGCACTGAATCCCACACCTTTTAACAGATCGGCATCGGTCTTACCATTGTTGGCTGCTTTAATGACCTGGAACGGCTGTTTGATCACATCTTCCAGAGAAGTTGCGGTACGTTCTACCGTCTGAACCAGATCTCCCTCGTCATTACACTCCAGATCATGTTCTTCCGGGTCTGCCAGATATCCAACAGGCGGCGTCAATTCTTTCACGTAATACTTTCCGAGATAGAGGTCTGCGACTTCTGCATTTCCCTCTGTATCCGTAGTCAGGGTTGCAATCTGTGTTCCTGCCGGGTAAAGAACACCTGTCTGTCCATCTGGATGTACGATATCTTCACGGGCATACAATCCGTAAACAGCACCCTCAAGGGTTGCATCTCCCTGTGCGGTCTTTCCGGTTTCGGAATCCTCTTTTACCAGTTTGATCTTCGCATTGATCCGCTCATTCTGGAACGTATGGTTGAAAGAAACCGTTGCCTCTTTGTCTGTTGTGTACTGGAAGGTAAAGGAGTACACATCCTCGCCGTTTCTCACATATCCAGCTGGTGCACCCAGCTCTTTCATGTAGTAGCTGTTGGCTATCGGCAGGTCTGCCTGATATACGGCTTTTCCGTCTGTTCCGGTCACTGCTTTCTCAATGAGAGTATCTTTCTTGACCACAATGGTTCCGTCCGCTGCTTTGATGTCATTTCCGGCATACAGACCATAAGTGCCGCCCGGAAGGTATTTCCTGGTTTCCTTATCCTGCTTGTATACACTTACGCTTGCTTTCTGGCGGTCATTTTTGAATGTCACGCTTCCCATGACCTTCTCCACATTGCTTCCGGCATAGGAAAGGGTGATTTCCTGGCTTTCGCCTGTGCATACCAGATTTTGTGGTGCCTGCATTTCTTTTACCACATATTTTCCCAGATATAGATTATCCAGTGTGACACTTCCGTCATCCCCGGTAGTAAGTCCGGCTTTGACCAGTGCGTCTTTTTTATAAATGACGGTTCCGTCTGCGGATACAATATCCGCTGCGGCATAAACATTGTAAACCGCACTCTTCTGTTTCTGCTCGGTATAAACAAAGGAAACACCATCATCAGTTACCTTTGCTCCGGTCAGGACTTCTCCTAATTTATAAACAGTCAGGCTTGCCATCTGCTCTGCATCGGTAACGGTTTGTTTTACAGTATCTCCGATGACCAGTTTCACATCGTAGGCTTTGGTATCCAGCAGATATCCGTTTGGTACGGAGATCTCTTTCAGGTATACGGTATCCTGTGTTTTGGTGATCGTAACGCTGGAAGCTCCGTTGGCATCTGTGGCCGGCATCTTTGTGATCAAGTTCTTTCCATCCTTGTCACTGTAAACGCCATAAACTGCACCTGCGATGGCTTTGTTGCTCTTGCGGTCCTTCTTTACGATCTCCAGAGTTGCCTGTTTTACCCATGATACTTTAAAATCTACATATTTCTCATCGGTCACACCCTCGCCAAATACCAGGGCAAGGTCCTGTGTCTCGCTTCCGGTTGTGATCTTATAAGCGGAATAATCTTTGATGATGCTTCCCTTCATGGTGACAGACCATTCCCCTTTGACATCCACTGCCTGTGTCAGCGGTGCAGATAAGTAGAATTTGGTACCGCCGCAGATCTCCACGGATGCACCTGCACTGCTTGTTTTTCCCGTTGTCACATTATGCAGTCTGACACCGGACGGCAGTTTCATGGTGATGGTCTGCAGTTCGGATGCCTTGAATGTGATCTCTTCTGTTCTCTGGCTGTTGCCGCTGATATATGCGGTAACATCTGCATTGGAGAAACTCATGTCCACTTCCGGTATCTCCGGCTGGCTCATGCAGTAATTGTAGAGTTCCATTGCCAGTGCCTGTCCGGTTGCATTCGTACCGGAAAAAGCGTCACTGCTGTTATTGGCATAAGATGCCGCCAGATGAACAATGATAAACTGTTTTCCAGAGGAAAAATCAGGATGTTTTTCTGAAAAGAATCCATTTTCGCCGGATGCCTTTGTGCCGTAGTAGCATACTTTTGCCAGTGCTTTGCTGTCACCCAGTTTGGTGATCTTGTAAACACCATCCCCAGGTCCCGCTTTGGATGGCTGCACACAGTAGGCAGTTGCAGACACGTTTCCAAATTTTACGGTATATTTATAGGTTACATAAGAACCCAGACCGTAGTCTGCATAATAGTATGCAGTCCCTCTTGTCACATCTACATCCTGTGTTGCTCTTGTACTGGTATTGACTGCGGTGAATGAAACGGTTTCCCCATCTTCCATTGCTATCAGGTCAATATCCTGTTCCCCTGCCTGCTCCAGAACATCGCTGAGTGTCAGCCCGGATTCTTTATCGGTTGTATTTTCTGTTTCGGCTTCCTCTAATGCGGCATCAAACTCAGATTCAGAAAGTCCACCCTGAAATTCGGGTTCTGTTTCTTCCGGTTCTTCTGTCTCCGCTTCCTCTGTTTCAGATTCAGCTGTCTCCGGCTCAACAATTTCTGTCTCTACAGGCACTGTCTCAGTTTCTTCCTGCGAGGCAGCTTCCTCATCATCAGAACCTGTATCCTCTTCGGTAACTGCCTGTTCTGTCCAACATCATAAACTTAAGATTAGATATTACACATTTATATTATCCTGCTAAAAACTCATTTCAAAAGAGCAGATTAAAACGAAGAGAAATCTTCACAGAGCTCCTTCTGTATACTTTAACAACTTAAAATGCCCATAATCTCCCTTTAAACGGAGAATGGGCATTTTAAAAGCTACTCTTTTGATTGTTTTTATATTTATTTGAGATGTTTTTTCTACGCTCTTTTCCAGGTAGTTCCCTTATGGGAAGTACATAGCGCTCCATTTCTTCCTGTAGTTCTCCAAGTTTTTTGATCCGCTTCTTTTCCTCCGGTTCCAAAAGGATTTTTAGCATAGTCTCTTTGAAAAGACCGATGGCTACATTTTCATTGGTATGCATGGGATATTTATTCCTGTTTTCCCGTCCTGCTGCTGCGGCCTCTTCGTCCGCACTGTTCCGAATGTCCTGAACCATGTTATATACTAAAACCTGCGCCCAAAAATCCTGGTGCACATATACTGTGGCTTTCCCTGTTACACTTTCAAATTTCATTTTGTTTTTTAGAGTATTGTATTTCTTCTCAATTTCCCATCTTTGGTAATATAAATCCGCTAATTCTTCTGCGGTAATTGTATCCGGAAGATCTGTCATCAGCGCAAGTTCATTCCCGGAGGGAAGAGTCGATTTTGATATTCTTACCAGCGTGCTCCCTTTCTTTTGCATCTGTTCATATCGTTCCGGATGTTTTTTTCGTATTTTTTGTAGGCGTGCAGATGAATGTTTTAAAATGACTTTTTCATCTGCCGACTGCATCCGTTTACGTTCTGCCATATAATCGTTGGATGAAAGACGGATCAGATAATGAATCCCTTCCGTTTCCAGAAAGTCAATAAACTCTAAGGAAGGATAACCGCGGTCAAAAACTGCGACAACCGGCTTCCTGATTCCAAATTTTTTTAATTGTTTTAAGTTTCTTTTTGCCAGTTCGTTTTCACTGATGCAAATATGTTCAATTTCAATATCCAGGTAAAAATGATTCAAAACATCATACATTCCGCTTACCAGTGCCCGTACCTGCCCTTTCCCGGAATGCTGGTTGCCGCTGTTTCCAAATGCTTCCCTGTTATCCTTTGAGTTTGGAACTTCCGCCTTGCTCCCGTCAATCGCGATTAACAAATATCCTTTCCACAGTCTGGGTTCGTCAGAACGATAAAAATCCATAAGATATTTACGGTTCAGATAGGGAAAAATTTCCGGATTTAGACGTTTTCTCTGTTGTAGATATCCCTGGACAGATAACTGCATAGACAAGTCTCCTTTTTCTTTGAAATAGTTTCTAAGTTCAAATGTCGTGGTAAGCCCCTTTTTTGAAAGACAGCATAGCAACATGTCTTTTAGGGGCATTTTTCGCTTTCTCGAAAAAGCATGGTTTCCATTCTGTCTCGCATATTTTGCAATTTCCGGATCAGATAATAATGCAGAAAACTTTTGAAATCTTGTTTTATAAGATTTAATCATATACACCCCTGCCTATATTTTAACACAATGAAAGGAACCTGCGAACAGATTCCTTTCCATTTTTTTCTTAAGTTTATGATGTTGTGTTCTGTCTGCGGTTCACTCTGAGCTGCTGTCACAGGCTCTTTTACGATCAGGTTTCTCCCAATCTGATAAACCGGGTGGTTCTGGTTGACTGGCTCCACATAATAAACGGCATGGTAAGTGTCTGCATGGCTGGTGCTGAAGTTCTCCCCGGCGTCATTCTCTGCTTTCTGGAATGTCACTTTGACTTTGCTTTCGTCCTTAATTTCCAAATTTGTAAAATCCGTGGAAACATCAAAGTCCTGTCCGACTTCCAGCTCCAGATCGGTGGCTTTTACCACTTCCTCTTCATCCAGCAGATCCTTTACACATTCATATGCTGGCGGTTCTACCGCTTTTGGTTCTTCTGAAGCATAAACGGTCAGTGGTGAAATGACTGCGGATAAGATGGTAACTGCGGCCATCATCCCGGAAAGGATCCTCCTGAATCGATATTTATTCTTCATGTTTTCTACCTCTTTCTTCTTTTTCTTCATTTTGCATAAGAACAGCCGGATGTTCCCACCCGGCCTGTCTGTTCTCATTATTCTGTTACCTTACATCGTCTGTCCGTCTTGGATTCTGCAGACAGGCATAGGTACTTTTGTCATACCGCCATGCCTTATCCCCGTCCAGATTGGCAAGTAGATGCTTCCGCACATTTTTGTATTCGTCCCCGATCAATCCGAGGCGAAGCAGAAAGGTGCGGAACGTAAATGCCGGGTTATCCCCTATTTCCGTCTTTTTTGCATGGGTACAAGATTGGTTGATCGCCTGTGCGGATATGGCAAGTGCCAGTGTGATATTCGACCGGACTTTTCCTGCATGGAGGGTGCTTTCAAAACAACGCCATTCCAGTGTTCCCTTGGAAAAAACAGCATGTAGGTTTAAGGCATAATACCTTGTCCAGTTGTAATGCTCGGAGCTTCCGTCATTTCCCTCATACCATGCCCTTTTGAATTTTTCCATCGTGATGGTGCTGTTTGGCATCCGGCGGATCTTCTCCAATACCATAGGACGGACTTTCTGGCAATACTCATCTTCCCTTCTCGTCTGTACATTTAAGGCTTTGAACAGAATATCCTCTTTGCAGTACATGATCGTCAGTGCATTTTTCAGACTCCTTGGTGTATGATTGGATGCGTCCACATGGACATGCATGCCACAGGATGAATTGACAAAAGCACCTGCGTTTTTGACACACCGCACCACTTCCTGGAGTTTCCCAATTTCCGAATATTCCAATTTCGGGGATACCATTTCTGTCGAATAATCTCCATCGGCATCTATTACAGTACCATTTGCCAGCCTTTCACAGTCGATACTGCTGTCCCTTGAAAATTTCCACGTTTTTCCATCTGAATCTTTTACACACCAGGAATCGTAAGAACGGATATGATATGGCTCTGTTCCGAACATTCTTCCAATCGCAACAGCCGCATCATAGCGGCTGATACCTGTCATCTCAATCTCTGTACCAAAATACTGGTCTTTTAGGTCGATCTGCTTCACCCACCCTTCGCTTCTGGAACAGGTGAGCCGCTTTGGATCTCTTCATCTACTGCTTTCAAATTTCTGCCTATTGCTTCAATGACATTGACAGTGACACCATTACCGGCCTGCTTGTAAAGCTGGTTATCCGATGTTTCTTTTTCCATCTTGGAAATCTGACCATCCCGATATCCCTGCAGCCGCAGACACTCCCTTGGCGTCAGCCTGCGGATTCTGCCGTGGTAAATCACTCCATGACGGTCAGTTGCCGTAATGGTGAACATTGGCTCTTCCGGTTCTTTCATCCTTCTTCCATTCTGGCGGACTTTTTCCTTGGCCGGTGTCAGCACTGCCCTTGGCGGTTCTTCCACCAGCACCCCGGAACTTTCGCCCCTGTGGTTATGGATGCTGGAATCCTGTCTGGTATTCAGACATCTTGCAACGTCTGTCACCAGCGGCGGAGGGGAGATATCTACAAAATGCAGTGTTCCCTGCTGGTTTCCGGTCGTCAGGGTATGGGCGATCTCATGCCCGACTCTTCCCCTGCGGCTGTTGATTCCCGGATATCCGAGATCGATGCTGTCCCCCTCGTAGGCCATCTTGTATCCTTTTCGGGTGTTTTCCTTGATTGGGATACCGACTTCGTATAATCCGGTCTTGCCGCCCATACCACCAGCCCCGCTGGTCAGCGTGCAGCTCAGTCCTTCTTCTGCGTAGACTCTTTCTCCCTGTTTGCCAGCATGGACTTGTATAAGAGCTGTTCCATTTGCTTTTGGGAAAGGTAATATTTTTCCGGCACATCTTCCATCAAGATATCCGACAATATA
>OIPN01000319.1_pt1 | contig 12376 bp, 12 predicted proteins | sample 1585791 | NCBI WGS metagenome assembly OIPN01 (sample SAMN02674606, study PRJEB24791) | human gut metagenome, SKBSTL068 | isolation source: stool | host: Homo sapiens | place: USA
TGCCGGAGTGCGACCGTTCCGTAGGTGCGACTGTGCCGATTGGTCTGTCGGGGCGCGGTCGATCTGCCGGGGCGACCGGTCGGATGTACGTCACGGCCCGGGATGCCACCGCGCGATTTGTTTTCGGCGAAAAAGTCGTACCTTTGCTCCGCAGCGGTTGCGGCCGGAAACAATCCCCGGCGCAACCACCAACCTCAAGCACATGAACCGAATTCTGACCCTTCTGCTGCTCGCGCCGCTTGCTGCGGGCTGCAACAAAAACGAGGTGATCGAACTCCCCGCGCCGGCGAACGCCGCTTTCGACCGCATCTGCGAATTCCGCCCCGCACCCGGACAGTTCGTCAATGAATATTACGACGCCGCCACGATGGAGGAGGCGTGCGACTATGCCCAAAAGCGGCTGCGCTCGGGCTACTACGTCTCGCTCGGAAGCTGGGGCGGCTGTCTGGTGGCCGCTTTCGACCACCCCGTCGTCAATGACGGGGGCTATAACCTGCGCATCCTGGGCAATTCGTTCGACGGTTCGTCCGAACCCGGCGTGGTGTGGGTCATGCGGGACGAGAACGGCAACGGCGAGCCCGACGACACCTGGTACGAGCTGGCGGGCAGCGAGCGGGACAACCCCGCGACACGGCGCGGTTACAGCGTCACCTACTTCCGCCCCGCCTCCGACGGGGAGCCCGTGCGGTGGATGGACTGCGACGGACGCGAAGGGACGGTGGATCGGGTGAATGCCCATGCGCAGCCCTATTTTCCGGCCTGGATCGCAGGCGACAGCTACACGCTCGGGGGCACCCTTCTGCCCGACAACATCGTGCAGGAGGGCGGCGAATGGCATCCGCAGGCCTTTGCCTGGGGCTATGTCGATAACTACGGCGCCGACCGGCTCGAAGGCGCCCCCTCCGTCGATGCCACGGTGGTGGCCAACCATCTGCGCATTTCGGATGCCGTCGATGCTGCGGGCGAACCGGTCAACCTGCCCGAAATCCATTTCGTGAAGATCCAGACCGGCGTGCTGGCCAAAGCGCCCGCCATCGGGGAGGTCTCGACCGAGGTGGCGGGGATTTACGACTTCAACCTGCTCAAATAACCCCTGCCTGCGACGGCATGCCGGCCTGTAAGCCCCCCGCCCCCTGTGCGGCGGATGTGCCGGCGAGCCTGCTCCAAACAAGACAAAACAGCTACCCCGGCGGGCCTGATAGCTTCGCCGATGAACCTGCTCCGAACGGGGCAAGCGGTGGCATGCATGTTCCGTTCTGCCGCGCAGCGGCAAACGGTTGCGAAAGGTTCCCCGAATTGCATATGCGCCGGAGGGCGGCGGGAAGCCTCGCAACCTCTTCCTCTGGCCGTCCTTACCCTCTTTTCGGTCTCTTCCGCCCGCGGTGAATTCGCCGATGAACCTGCTCCGAACAGGGCAAGCGGTGGCATGAATATTCCGTTCTGCCGCGCACCGGCAAACGGTTGCGAAAAGTTCCCCGAATCGCGTATGCGCCGAAGGGGCGGGAAGCCGGACGCCTCCGTGGAAAAGAGAGGGAGGGGCATGAAAAATCGGACAATTCTGCGATCCGGCGTGAAGCCGTCCTGCGGAATTGTCCGTCGCCCGGGCTGAAAAAAATGCCCTGTTTCCCCTAAAAGAGCCCGGGCCCCCTATTTTATTTCGCAACTTGTGCCGTGGAAGCGTGCGGATGCCCGTGATCCGACATAACGGACACGCCTGCGTTTCGCGGTCCAGGACCGTCAGGCGCATTTGTCCGGAGTCGCACGGGGCCGTGCGGCGACAAAACTGCCGCATCTGCCCGCACCGCCGATCTTCAGCGCCTCAAAGATAACGATTTATCCTCCCGATTGTACCCTTGTTCCGGTCAAACGTCCGAAATGGCGGGTCAATCGCCCGTCCGTTGGGCGTTCGCATGTCGAGCATCCGAGCGTCCGAAGGGCAAACAACCTGTCCACCCACCCCCGAACAACCAACCCGAGCACCGCAGGACAGTTCTCATAGGACAGCCTCCGCAGAACAGTCCCGCAGAACAGTCCCCGCAGAACAGTCCCCGCAGAACAGTCCCCGGTCAATAGGTGTGCTCCTCGCCCGAAAGACCTTCGCGGGTGATGCGGATGCGGTTCAGGCGCCGCCAGGCGTACCAGATGTAGCCGACGACCACCGGGACGAGCAGCGACACGTAGCTCATCACGCGAAGCGTGAATTCGCTCGACGAGGCGTTGCGGATCGTGAGCGACGACTGCATGTCGGCGAGCGAGGGATAGAAGGCCGTATGGTTCCACCCGGCCAGCAGCAGCAGTGTGAGCACGGTCAGCACCGTACCGGCGCCACTGAACCAGATGGCCCGGCGGCTGGCATAGCGGGCTCCCATGTAGATTCCCGCCAGCACGAACAGGATGCCCGCGACGAGGAACATCCCGACGGTCTGCATCTCCCACAGGTTATGGAGGTATTTGTAGGGCTCCCGCACGATGACGCCCGTGGCGGGATCGACGCCGTAACCGGCCGAGCAGAGCAGGCTCACCAGGAACGTGAGGAAAAAGAGGAGGAATGCGGCGGCCGTGCAGCGCGAACGGCGGCGGCAGCGCTCGCGCAGGATGGCGTCGTCGATGTCGTTGAGGAAATAGTGCTGGGCCACGAGCCGCGCAAGGAACAGCACGGCCAGCCCCATCGCCCAGTTGCGGTAGTCGAGCAGCGCCTCGAGCCCGTGCCACGGGGTCGTCCACTGCGAGATGGTCGTATTGCCGCCGAGGTTGGCCATATTCAGCCGGTCCACCGTGAAGTTCGCGCCCGTGAAGAGCGTTCCGACGGCGATGCCGAGCAGCAGCGGAGCGCCCCAGCCGTTGATTTGCAGGAAGGTGTCGTAGGTCTTGCGGCCCAGCAGGTTGCGGGGCTTGCTGCGGAACTGGAACGACACGGCCTGGATCACGAACAGCAGCAGAATGAGCATCCACACGTAGTAGGCTCCGCCGAAGCTGGTCGAATAGAACAGGGGGAACGAGGCGAAGAACGCCCCGCCGAAGGTGACCAGCGTGGTGAAGGTGAACTCCCACTTGCGGCCCACCGAATTGACGAGCATGTCGCGCTCCTCGTCCGTGCGGGCGAGGGCGGGAATCAGGCTCAGGCCGCCCTGCACGAAGAGCAGGAAGACCAGCAACGCGCCGAGCAGCGCGATCAGAAACCACCAGTAGTGTTGCAGAAAAACAAGGGTCGTATCCATGATGCGTTATTCTTTATCGGGTCCGATTTTGATTTGCTTGCACAGGATGCCGATTTCGGCCGCCAGCAGCACGGTGAAGAGGGCCAGGAAGAGGAAGAAGGTCGTGGCCACCGAGCCGCTGCCGATGCGCGACGCGCTGACGCTGACGGGCAGCAGGTTTTGGATCGCCCAGGGCTGGCGTCCCACCTCGGCCACGATCCATCCGGCCTGGGAAGCGATGTAGGCCAGCGGAATCGACCACAGGGCCACCCACAGCAGCCAGCGGCGGTTTTCGAGCCGCCCCCGGCGGTTGAGCCACCAGACCAGCGCCAGCAGCAGGATGAAAAAGACGCCGGCGCCGACCATCACGCGGAACGAGTAGAAGAGCAGCGTCACGTCGGGCACCGTCTGCCACGGGGAGTCGAGGTAGCCGTAGCCGAAGTAGGCATAGTTGTTCTCCAGGAACTCCCGCCCCTCGGGGGTTGCGGGGTCGAACAGGGCGGCGACCTCGGCGGCGGTCGCCCGGTCGTTCTGCTCGAGCGCCGTGCGGTAGCGGGCCAGTTGCGCGATCACCTCGCGTCCCCGCTCGATCTTCTCCTGCGCCGAGAGGATGCCCCGCTCGGGGTTGCCCTCCACCAGATCGTCGATGCCGGCCACGTAAGCGTCGGCGTCGCGGAAACTCATCAGCGAGAGCATCTTGGGTATTTCGATCGAGAAGTAGTGCGGCCCCTTGCCGTCCCGCCGCTCCGCTTCGGGGCGCAGCAGGCCGAAAGCCGTGAGCGACGCCCCCTCCTGTCCCTCGTACAGCGCCTCCATCGCCGCCAGCTTCATCGGCTGCACGCGGGCGATCACCGCACCCGAGCGGTCGCCCGTGGTGGCGGCCAGCAGCGCGAACAGGAGGCCGAAAGCCGAGGCGACGGCGATGCTGCGGCGGGCCATCAGCTGCTCGCGCCGCCGGAGCAGGTACCAGGCGCTCACGCCCACCACGAACAGCGCGGCGAGCATGTAGGAGGAAGTGACCGTATGGAAGAACTTATTGACGGCCACGGGCGAGAGGGCCACGTCCCAGAAGGAGGTCATCTCGTTGCGCACGGTCTCCAGGTTGAAGGTCGTGCCCGCAGGGTACTGCATCCAGGCGTTGGCCACCAGAATCCAGTAGGCCGAGAGGCTTGCTCCGACAGCCGTGAGCCACGTGGCGGCCAGATGGAAGCCGGGACGCACGCGGTTCCAGCCGAAGAACATCACCGCGATGAAGGTGCTCTCCAGAAAGAACGCCATAATGCCCTCGATGGCCAGGGGCGCGCCGAAGATATCCCCGACGAAATGGGAGTAGTTCGACCAGTTGGTGCCGAACTCGAACTCCAGGATCAGGCCCGTGGCGACGCCGATGGCGAAATTGACGCCGAACAGCCGCATCCAGAACTTGGTCGTGCGACGCCAGAAGGGGTCTTTGGTGCGGTAGTAGGCGGTCTCCATCAGCGCGCACAGCACGCTCAGCCCCAGCGTGAGGGGGACGAAGAGCCAATGGTAGATGGCCGTCAGGGCGAATTGCGCCCGCGACCAGTCCACGGTCTGCAGGTAATCGGTAACCATACGCTTATTTGTGGTTGATTAGTTGTTCCATCACCGTGCGGCTCCGCTGCTCGGGGCTCTTGCCCGCCAGCAGGTCGGGGAAGAAAAGGAGCCGCAGCACGACGAACATGATGAAAAGCTTAATCAGGATAATGGCCCACAGCGTCCGGCCGAGGGTCATCGAGCGGAATCCGTCGAGGTAGAAATTGAAGATACGGCGCGGCAGGGCGGGTCGTGAAGCGGGTTCCATCGTGTTCGGAGTGGTTGATTTGAACAAATTTAACTACTTTTTGCGGAACGGCCAAATTCCCGGGCGTCAAAATCGCGCCGCCGCTGCGAAACGGACGCCACAGGGCGCGAATCGGTCTTTTCCCGGCAGGCCGGAGGATCCGGACAAGGCAACGCAAATGGAGGAACCGGTGCGGTGATCCCGACGATACCACAAAGGATGAATCGGACGAGGGACAAAGACGCTTCGGGCCGGACGATCCGGACAAGGGCAACGCGAATGGAGGAACCGGTGCGGGTGATCCGGACGATACCACAAAGGATGAATCGGACGAGGGACAAAGACGCTCCGGGCCGGACGATCCGGACGAGGACGAAGCAAATGGAGGAACCGGTGTGGTGATCCAAACAAGACCACAAAAGATGAATCGGACGAGGGACAAAGACGCTCCGGGCCGGACGATCCGGACAAGGGCAACGCAAATGGAGGAACCGGTGCGGTAATCCGGACGGGAACAGCGGGGAAAGGGTGCTCCGGACAGAAAGCCGGATAGAACGCAACCGCCGGCATACGGGGCAAGAACGCGCGGACAGAGATACTCGGACAGGGATGCTCGGGCGGGAATGCTCAGACAGGATGCGCGGACAGGGATGCGCGGACAGGGACGCGCGGACAGGGACGCGCGGGCGGGAATGCCCGGTAAAACTTTTTTGCTATTTTTGCATCCGGATTCGTTCCGGCGGATCGACACCCCTGACATCCGGTCACGCGCCTGTCGGGAAGTCGCAAATCGCTCCCACAAGGGACGACGAAACCTCCGGGCCGGCGCGTAAACAAACGGCAAGGCCGAGCGGCGACCGCAAGGAACAGCCGGATGGAACCGAGCGGGACGGAACCGTTCGGGACTTGCGAACGGACGCGCAGGGGCTGCACCCTGGAATGAACCCCGAACGGACGGCCTGAAACATGCGACACGGAGAGACGCCCCGGACAGCGGCTCGGAAAGACAGATCGAAACCCGGATCGAATCCTGACGCGGAATACATGGCACCGGACGGACGCCTCCCCCGAGCAGACAGCGCGCCCTCTGTCCTGCCCCACCGGACGGCCGACCGGAACTGTACGGGCAAGATCGGAAACACGGTCAGGAAACGACTGCATGGAAAGCTGGAAGGGCTGGGTTGTAAAACAAGATCGAGTGCGACGGGGGAAATTTACGAGGAAAGATCCCACGTAAAGAATGATAAAACATCCGGAGGGGCCGAGTCGGAAAAACCGGGAACGGCGGCAGGAGAAAGATGCGACGGGAAAATTGCAACGGGAATTTGCGACGGAACAAGGCTGCACGGGATAAGCAAAATGCAACTACGATGATAAAACTGGTGATTTTCGATCTGGACGGGACGCTGCTCGACACGCTCGGCGACCTGGCCGCCGCATGCGATGTGGCGCTCGAACGGAACGGGCTGCCGGGGCATACGCCGCAGGAGTACCGCAGCTTCGTGGGCAACGGCATCCTGCGGCTGGTGGAGCGGGCCATCCCCGAGCAGCTCCGCACGCCCGAACGCATAGCGGCCGTAAGAGCCGACTTCATCCCCTACTACACCGCCCACATCGACCGCCATACGCGCCCCTACGACGGCGTGCCGCAACTGCTTCACGAACTCGCGCGGCGCGGTACGAAGCTGGCGGTCGCCTCCAACAAGTACCAGGAGGGAACCGAAAAACTCGTGCGCCGCTTCTTCCCCGCCATCCCCTTCACGGCCGTGCGGGGGCAGCGTCCCGGCATCCCCCTGAAACCCGACCCCGGCGTGGCGGACGAAATCCGCAGGCTCGCAGGGGTCGCCCCGGAGGAGACCCTCTTCGTCGGGGATTCGGGCGTGGACATCGAGACGGCCCGCCGGGCGGGTGTCCGCTCCGTCGGGGTGACGTGGGGCTTCCGCCCGCGCCGGGAGCTCGAGCAGGCCGGGGCCCAGCGGCTCGCCGACACCCCCGCCGACGTGCTCGCCGCCCTCGACGAGGCCGAAGCATAGTCCCGGTTACGGCGTACCCTACGATTCGGAACTTCACGATTAAAAATGATTGAATTATATGCAGCGATATTTGCATATTATTCAATCTTTGATTAGTTTTGTTCAAAACAACGCCAAAAATGAAAAGAGCACTGTTTATCCTGGGAGTGACCGCCCTCTGCTGGGCAGCGAACGCCGGCGAGCGCGAAGTGCGGCTCGAACGTCCGTGGGGCACACTGAGCGGCACGCTGACCCGGCCGGACGAAGCGTGCGATGCGGTGGCGCTGCTGATCGCCGGGTCGGGGCCGACCGACCGCGACGGCAACAGCCGGGCGGCAGGGATGGCACTGAATACCTACTACCTGCTCGCACGGCAGCTCGAGGCCGACGGCATCGCCTCGCTGCGCTACGACAAGCGGAAAATCGGCAACAGCCCCGACACGACGCCTCAGGAGGCGCTGCGGCTGGACGACTACATCGACGATGCGGCCGCATGGGTCGCCTGGCTGCGTGCCGAGGGCTTCGAGCGCGTGGTGCTCGTCGGCCACAGCGAGGGGGCGCTCATCGCCCTGGAGGTTGCGGCCGACGACCCGGCGGTGGCGGGAGTGGTCACGCTGGCCGGCCCCGGCTACCCGATGGACGAACTGCTGCAATTGCAGCTCGGCAACCAACTGGTCGGTTACGACCCGGGGCTGCTGCTGCGGGCCAACGCCATCATCTCGTCGCTCAGGCAGGGCAAGACGGTCGCGGAGGTGCCGCCCGCCCTGCAAGGGCTTTTCTCTGCCTCCATCCAGCCGTTCCTGATCTCCTCCATGCGGTACGATCCCCGCCTGACCATCCGGCGGGTCAGGGTACCCGTGCTGATCGTCAATGGGGACAACGATCTGCAGGTCGTGCCCGCCAATGCCGACGCACTGGCCGCCGCGCAGCCCGCAGCCCGCAAGACGATCGTGCCGGGGATGACCCATGTGCTCAAGAGCTGCGACGAGCGCGACCTCCAGGGCCAGCTCAGGGCCGTTTACTACAACGCCAACCTGCCGCTCAGCCCCGAACTCGGCCCCCTGCTGCGCGATTTCATCGACGGCCTCACCACCCCGCCCGCGCCGGAGCGTTGAATTACGGCTTCGGACTGCCCGTCGGGGGTGACAGATAACCGTCCCGGCAAGCGAACGCCCCGTGACGCCCTCCTCTTTCAAAAGCGATCGAGTCGGGATTCGGGCACCCAATCCGGTCTCTTGCAACGAAGGGATAACGTTTTCGGTTCAGGCTGCCGACAAAAATTTTCGATGACAAAATAAAAATATAAAACATCGATCCGCGTTTCTGAAAAAAAGACACTATCTTTGTAAGAGATAGAACGGATACGTTGTTACGCTCCGCTGACGCCTGCTCGCACCATGAATAAGAAAATTTATAATTTCCATACCGAATTTTCCTGCTTCGCCGTCATAAAACCCCTGACTCCGCGGTTTTCGGCTTTGGACGGAGTGATGAGCGTCCTCAATATCACGGGGGATTACTACCGGGTCGATGCGAATATCAAAAATCTGTGCAAAGCCAGCGAGCGAATTACCAAACTCAACGACGTCTGGCAGGTCGTCGGCCGGGATATCTGCCGGGCAACCGACGCTTTCGCCCGGACGAATGACCTGTGCAACTTCAAAACCAACCGTTTTATCGTCCCCAAGCTACCCAAGCACTTAGAATAATTATGGGAGAACAGCCTGCCAAAAACCCGATGCCGGACTGCGAAGTCAACCCGAAACACGCAGAGCCGGAGGAAGCCCGGAAACTTGAAGAGGTGATCGAACCTGTTATCAACAGTACGGATTTGTCTGCCCAACAAAAGGCACAGCAAATTGTTCAGATCATGAAAGTCACCCAGGAATCCTTTTCGGGGCCGTTGCCGCATCCCGAAATTCTGAAAGGCTACCAACAGCTCATCCCCGACGCACCCGAACGCATACTCAGGATGGCCGAGAAGGAGCAATCGCACCGGCAAAGTGCGGAAAACGAAATGCTTGCACAGAACCGGCGCAACATCGAGGGAAGCATATCCGCGAACAGACGCTCCCAGATTCTCGCCGCATGTGCGATTTTCGCTCTTCTGATCGCCGGCGTATTCCTGACCCGTGCCGGATACGCAACCGTCGGGGGTATTATCTTCAGCACGACCATCATCGGGACGGCCTCCATTTTCATCACCGGGAAACTCACGCAGCGTAGCAATACGGACGCGGACCGCTCCGTCGGGGAGGACAAATAGCTGCCCCCGACAAGCGCAACATAAGATCGAACGGCGACGTTCGATTTTTTTATCCGCTCGCGGGTGCTCCAACGGCACGATCAATTACCGGGATGCCCACGGAATCCTGATCGGCACGGCCAATGTCGATTCCAACGGAACGACCAATTACCGGGATGCCAACGGAATCCTCACCGGCACGGCCAATGTCGATTCCAACGGGACGACCAATTACCGGGATGCCCACGGGATACTCTCCGGCACGGCCGACGTCGATTCAAACGGTACGACCAATTATCGGGATGCCAACGGGATACTCTCAGGCACGGCCGACGTCGATTCAAACGGCAGAACCGTGTACCGCAACGAATAAGCGGTGACGGGCAAAAAATCGGGGCCGTCACGCCCCTGAAGCAGATTTTCGGAAATCCCCGGCACGCGACGCCCCGCCGATTGTTCGGCGGGGCATGCGCTGTGCGGCGCAGACGGACAACCCGGCTCGCCGCCCCGACAAGCTGCCCGACTGCGCTCCGCAACGGGCAACCCGCCGGGCCGAACAAACCCGCTCCGACGGATGGATTCGCGGGCTGCCGGGCCATACGGGTGGCATCGTATCCCGACGGTTACTCCTGCGGCTCGCCGAAGGGGTATTGGTGTTCGCGCACGTCGTCGAAACGGAGCCCTTTCTCGTAGGTGTGCATCGCGCGGCGGCTCATACCCATCGACGAGAAGCCGCCGTCGTGGTAGAGGTTCTGCATGGTCACCTTGCGCGTGAGGTCGGAAAAGAGCGTAAGCACGTAGTCGGCGCAGTCGGCGGCCGAGGCGTTGCCCAGCGGCGACATATTTTCGGCGAACTCCATCAGGTCGCCCATGCCGAGCACCCCGTTGCCGGCAGTGGTCGGGGTCGGCGACTGCGAAACCGTATTGACCCGCACGTGCTTCTCGCGGCCGTAAATGTAGCCGAAGCTGCGGGCGATGGACTCCAGCAGCGCCTTGGCGTCGGCCATATCGTTGTAGCCGTAAAGGGTGCGCTGGGCGGCGATGTAGGTGAGCGCGACGATCGAACCCCAGTCGTTGAGGGCGTCCTTCTTGCGGGCCACCTGGATCACCTTGTGAAACGACACGGCCGATATATCGAGCGTTTTGGCGAGGTAGTCGTAATCCAGGTCGTCGTATTTGCGCCCTTTGCGCACGTTGGGCGACATCCCGATCGAGTGGAGGATGAAGTCGAATTTGCCGCCGAAGCGGGCCATCGTGCCGTCGATGAGCAGCTCCAGGTCCGCGACGCTGGTGGCGTCGGCCGGTATCACGATGCTGCGGCAGCGTTCGGCGAGCCGGTCGATGGTGCCCATGCGGATGGAGACGGGCGTATTGGTCAATACGATTTCAGCCCCCTCCTCGACGGCGCGTTCGGCCACTTTCCAGGCGATCGACTGTTCGTTGAGCGCCCCGAAGATCAGGCCTTTTTTCCCTTTGAGCAATTGGTATGACATAATTTATCCGTTTAGTATCGGGGCAAAAGTAACAATATTTTTCCATTTCCGGCCATCGGCCCTCCGCCGCCCGCAGCGCAGGCATACGCCGTTCGGGTATTTTTCGTATCTTTGCGCTTTCCCGTTTCAAACCGACAACAAATGACAGACCTTCTCGAACTGGCCCGGCGGAACCAGCGCCGCGCCCGCGAAGTGATCCGCATGTGCGGCGTCGTCGCCGCCTGGGAGTCCGTGGGAGCCGAAATCCATCCGGTAGGCTCGCTGCCGACGGGCCTGCTGATGACCCACCGCGATATAGACTTCCACATCTACACGCCCCGCATCGACCCCGCCGACGACTTCCGGGCGATGGGCCGTCTGGCGGCCTGCCCCGCCGTGCGCAGGGTCGCGTACGCCAACCTGCTCGACACGCCCGAAGCGTGCCTGGAGTGGCACGCCTGGGTGGAGGACGCGGATCGGGAGCTCTGGCAGCTCGATATGATCCACATTGCCCGGGGCTCGCGCTACGACGGCTATTTCGAGCGCGTGGCCGGGCGCATCGCCGAGGTGCTGACCGACGACACCCGCCTGACCATCCTGCGGCTGAAATATGAAACCCCGCCCGACGAGAAGATCATGGGAATCGAATATTACCAGGCGGTGCTGCGCGACGGCGTGCGCACCTATGCGGAGTTTGCGGCGTGGCGCGAACGCCACCCCGTCGCCGGGGTGATCGAGTGGATGCCCTGATCTGCACCCCGACACCGCCTCGCTGTCGGTGCGCTCCGACATGCTCCCGAGCCGGAACCGCCGCCGGGCCTGCCGCCCTGCCGACGGCCGCACGGGTTCGCTTCACCGGAGCACGCACGGCCCGCCCCGGGAGCAAAATTTTTCGTATCTTGCACCCGGTTACTCGATCCTCCGACGATGAAATGGCAACGTTGTAAGTAGCTTCGCAGCGGAAAGCAGGGCGGCCGGAACCGGTCGCCCGGGTGTTGTATGCCCTCCGCATGACACCCGATGAGACGAACCGAACAACGAAAACCGAAAAATTGCCATGCAACAATCCATCTATCCCCGCCCCGGCGACCGGCAGACCGTCTATCTGAAGGCGGTTGTGAAAAACCCGAATATCGTGGCGGGAGACCATACGATATATAACGATTTCGTGCACGACCCCGCCGACTTCGAGCGCAACAACGTGCTCTACCACTACCCCGTAAACGGAGACCGGCTCCTGATCGGCAAATTCTGCTCGATCGCCTGCGGTGCGAAATTCCTGTTCAACAGCGCCAACCACACGCTGCGCTCGCTCGCCAACTACCCTTTTCCGCTGCTCTACGACGCCTGGGGGCTCGACAAAGGGCACGTCGCCGACGCCTGGGACAACAAGGGGGACATCGTGATCGGCAACGACGTGTGGATCGGCTATGAAGCCGTCGTGATGGCCGGCGTGCACATCGGCGACGGGGCCGTGGTCGCCGCTCGCGCCGTTGTCACTCGCGACGTACCGCCCTATGCGATCGTCGGGGGCGTACCCGCACGGATCATCCGCATGCGCTTCGACGAGCGGACCATCGCCCGGCTGCTCGAAACGGCGTGGTGGGACTAGATCGGAAGAGCACACGTCTGAACTCCAGTCACGCACA
>OIPN01000332.1_pt1 | contig 12148 bp, 11 predicted proteins | sample 1585791 | NCBI WGS metagenome assembly OIPN01 (sample SAMN02674606, study PRJEB24791) | human gut metagenome, SKBSTL068 | isolation source: stool | host: Homo sapiens | place: USA
CAAGAGGGAATATGGTCCAGCTTGTCCATTTCGAGCAGCAGATAAGGGAAACCGCTGATTTCCGTGACACGGTGTTCCTCCACAAAACGCATCAGCCGGTGGAGGTCGCTTCTCGTATCTTCAGACGGGATGGCAAGTGCCGCCCCGTTGAGCAGGGTCGTGAATACCTCTTCCACGAAGATGTCGAACGAGCAGACCGAGTATTGCAACATCACATCGCCCGGTCCGACATGGAACTCGTGCCAGAATGCCCGAACATAGTGGCAGACGTTTCGATTTTCCACCATCACCCCTTTGGGAGTTCCCGTGGTGCCGGAGGTGTAAAGCACATACGCAACATCATCCGGCGCAGCTTGTGCCGGTAAGGGCTGAATACTGCCGTCAATGGCAGTTCCCCGCTCCACAAAATGTAGCGGAAGTCCTTGCAGCAGGGAGGCGTACTCTTTCCCGGTAATCACGAAATCCGCCTTGCATTCCTGCATGATGAAGCGGATACGCTCTATGGGGAACGAAGGTTCGACGGGGACATACGCTGCCCCGAGTTTCAGAATGGCAAGCATCGAAGCAACCATCTCGACACTGTGGTCCATCACGACTCCCACGAACGCGGGATGCGCGACAGGAAATCCGCTTGCAATCGTGTCGGTCAATCCGTCCAGTTCACGAAACGTGAGGCGACGGTGTTCGTCAAAAACAGCCGTCGCTTCAGGGTGTATCGCCACTTGTTCCCTAAAATGGTCATAAATGGTCTCCATCGTTCTTACTTTGCTTGCATCATTCCGATAATGTCTTCTACAATCTGTGCCTCTGTCAAGTGATTTTGGCGCAGGAACTCCGCCACATCGAACCGGTCCACAAACTCCTTCTTCGCGCCGTAGTTCCGTACTTTCATGTCGCTTGTGCCGTAGTAGCGGGTGATCTTCTCGCCGAAACCGCCGTCGAGCACACCGTCCTCCAGGGTGATGACCAACTGGTGGTCGTCTTTCAGGCTGTCGAGCAGCTCCTCATCCACTCCCGTGATGTAGCGGGGATTGACGAGCGTGGCGTCGATTCCGGTCTTCTCTTTCAGAAGACGGCACACGGCCTCACCCAACTGGAAGAACGAACCCAGACCCAGCACGGCGACACGCGAACCTCGATGGGCGACTTTGTAGCGGTTCAGGTGGCTGTAATCTGTATCGACAGCCTCTCCTGTAGAGATGACGCCGTTTGCCGGGACGCGGATAGCCACCGGATGCTCGTTCTGGCGCATGCTCCAGTCGAGCATGGCGAAATACTCCTCTTTGCTGGTCGGTGCCAGATAGACCATATTCGGGATGTTGCTTATCAGCGGGATGTCGAAGAAACAGGCATGGGTAACATCGTTCATCGCGGAGAGCGAACCCCAATAGACCAGCAGCACGGCGGGATTGTTGTTGATGCAGAGGTCCTGCGAAAGCTGGTCGTAACTGCGCTGGATGAAGGTGCTCAACACCCCATAGATCGGCTTCCCACCCGCGGCGACAATGCCGGAGGCCAACGCCACGGCATGCTCCTCGGCGATGCCGACATCGACAAACTGCCTGCCGGCACGTGCACGGCGCTCCGGCGTGAATCCGATGACCGAAGGCGTCCCCGATGTGATGCCTACCACGCGCGGGTCCTCCTTCATCTTGCGGAGCAGGTATTCCGCTGTCAGGTCGGCGTAGTCTTCCGGTGCGGCGGCCTGGTCAGTTGCTTGTGTTCCCGCCTCGTTCTGTTCCAGCTCCTTCAGAGCCGCTTCGGAATCGAACGGCCCGCAGTAATGCCAAGTCTCCTTGTCATGTTCGGCGGGGGCAAATCCTTTGCCTTTCAGTGTGTTGATATGCACTACGATGGGGTGGTCGATGTCTTTTACGCTTTGGAAAGCCTTTATCATGGACTCCACATCGTTGCCGTCCGCCACGTACAGATAGTCCAGTCCCATGGCACGGAACAGGTTGCATGCGCAAGTGCCGCCCGTTTCGCGCAGGGCTTGCAGGTTGGAGTACAGCCCGCCGTGGTTCTCGGCAATCGACATCTGGTTGTCGTTTACTACGATGATGAAATTGCTGTGCAGTTCGGCCGCGAAATCCAGCCCTTCCAGTGCTTCGCCGCCGCTCAGAGAGCCGTCGCCGATTACGGCAATGACGTTCCCCGCACCGCCTTGCAGGTCGCGCCCCTTCGCCAGACCGGAGGCGAGGCTCACGGAGGTGGAGGTGTGGCCGACGGTGAAGAAGTCGTGTTTGCTTTCATGCGGTTCCGTGTATCCCGACACGTCATCGTAGCGCGACGGATCGAGGAAGGCATCCTTTCGTCCGGTCAGCATCTTATGCACGTAGCATTGGTGCGAGACGTCGAAGACGATTTTGTCTGTTGGGGAGTCGAACACATAGTGCAGGGCGATGGTAGCTTCGACCATGCCGAAGTTGGGGCCGAAATGGCCGCCGTGGGCACTCAGTTTCTTCAACAGGGTTTCACGAACTTCATTACTCAATACATTCAGTTCCGAGATGGACATTTTCTTTACATCCGCGGGGGTGTTAATGGTTTCTAAATACATATCCTAAATATTTTTAGATTTATATTCCAAACAAATACATGATTTCGACGGCAAAATTACGAAGATGTTGTCCTGTCCTATCTATCCTGATTACGGTAAATTCTACCTCTTTTACGGATTATGCCAAATGCTTTCACCCGCTACCGATACATCTTATATATAAGTACATACCAGTTTTTAATCATCCGTAATTTGGGTAGAACGAACCGTAAAATATCTATTACCGTAATGAAAGAATCCCCATAATTTTGCAACATCAAAAACAAATAAAGTAGAATCAAATAAATCGTTATTCAGATGAAAGCAAAAAGAATCATGATGGCTATGGCGGCATTGCTGCTGTTCCACACCGGAAATCAATTAAAAGCACAGAGTATGAAAGAAGAACAAGTCCCTCAGAATTTGAGCGCATTCCCGGTAGGGGAAGCCAACACGGCGTATGCGCAGTATTTCAGTGGCAGATCATTTATTGCAGTTCTGGCCAAGGACAAGGCGATGAACTGCCCGATCAACAATGTAACCTTCGAACCGGGTTGCCGTAACAACTGGCACAGCCACACCGGAGGACAAATCCTGATCGCGGTAGGTGGCAAGGGCTACTATCAGGAAAAGGGCAAGCCGGCACGGTTGCTGATGCCGGGCGACATCGTGGAAATCACACCCGACGTGGTACATTGGCACGGTGCGGCTCCCGACAGCTGGTTCTCCCATCTGGCTGTGGAAGTACCCGGAGAAAACTGCCGCAGTCAGTGGTGTGAACCTGTTACAGATGAAGTCTACAACAACCTGAAATAAAAGGAGTTTTCGAAATGGAATATGTATCTCTGAATAATGGCGTAAAAATGCCGATGGAGGGCATCGGCACCTTCCTGCTGACCCCGGACGAAGCTGAAACTGCCGTGCTGAGTGCGCTGAAAGACGGTGCACGGCTCATTGACACCGCCAACGCCTACTGCAACGAAAAAGCCGTGGGCCGCGCCATGAAGAAGTCCGGTCTGCTGCGGGAGGAAATTTTCCTCGAAACCAAGCTGTGGCCGACCTTCTACACCGATGCCGACGCTGTGGACAAGACGCTGGCACGTCTGGACACCGACTACATCGACCTGCTGCTCATTCACCAGCCTGCCGGTGATTACGTTGCCGGTTATCGCCTGATGGAAAAGGCTTACAAGGAGGGCAAAGTCCGTGCCATCGGTCTGTCCAACTTCAACGAGGAGCAGATCAAAGAAATTCTGAGCATCTGCGAAGTCAAGCCCACCATCCTCCAGACCGAAGTTCACCCCTACGCCCAGCAGAAAGAACTGAAAGCCTTCCTCGCCGAGAATGGCATGGTGATTCAGGCATGGTATCCGCTGGGCCACGCTGACAAGGGCCTGCTGGAAGAGCCGTTGTTCACCCGCCTTGCAGCAAAGTACGGCAAGAGCAACGTGCAAATTATTCTGCGCTGGCACATTCAGGCAGGCAATGTGGTCATTCCCGGCTCCAAGAACCCGGCCCACATCCACGACAACTTCGATGTGTTCGATTTTGCGCTGACCGATGCAGAAATGCAGGAGATCACCACGCTGAACAAGGATAAACGGTATTATGAGGTCACGGAGGATAAGCTGGCGGCATTCGCCACCATGTTTCCTCCCGTGGACGATCAGAAGTAAATTTCAAGCAGTTTGTAGCTGGGTGCGGAGAGTTTTTTGCGGAAAATGAACCAGATGAAAGGATAAATGAAGATGAATAAGATCACGCGCAAAAGTTTTCTGAAAGTTCTTGCCGCCACCATGGTGGGTGGTGCAGCCGCTTCCGCACTGACGGGTGCAGCGGCTCCTGTTTCCATTGACGAGACAAACGGCAAGGTAAGCCGCTGGGTAAAGAACAACCTGAACCCGGACGGCCCGCTGACGATTGCCAAGCAAGGAATGTTCTCCTCCGGCGGCACGGTCACGGCACCGGTGGCAGGCACTTATGATGCCACCACCAACTGGCTGGACACTACCCGTGCAGGCAACACCGCTCATGTGGATCACGCTAATGTTCTGTATCAAATCCCGGCAGACAGCAACGGTTGGCCGATGGTTTATCTGCACGGCTATGGACAGTCCCGCATGGGCTGGATAACCACCCCGGACGGCCGTCAGGGCTGGGCCGATCTGTTTCTGCGCAACGGCTACTCTACGTTCTTGGTAGACCAGCCCCGCCGTGGTGAGGCTGGCAGTACCGCCCAGATGAGCACGGACGGTTTCCTCGATACTTGGTCTGCCGACTCCAAGGACTACAAGCCCGGCGATCAGGCATGGTACACCCACTTCCGCATTGGCCGCGTTGCCCCGGAACGGTACGAAGGCTCCCAGTTCCCGGAGGGCGATGCTGCACAGAATCAGTTCTTCCGCCAGATGACCCCCAACACCGGCGACTTCGATCAGGCAGTTGCTGCCGCCGCACTGGGCGAGGTGATGAAGGACGTGCAGACCCTGACCGGCCACAAGTCCATTTTCGTCACCCACTCGCAGGGCGGTGCAGTCGGCTGGAATGTGCCCGCCGACAACATTGCCGCCATTGTTGCCATTGAGCCGGGCGGAACCCCTGCCATCGGCTCGGAGCAGTACACGAAACTGCTGAGCGCAGGTATTCCAATCGCTATCTACTTTGGCGATTACATCGACAACGGCCCGGAAGATATCATGTCCACCAGCTTCTGGCGGCAGGTACGGGACGGCGCACTGGCCTTTTCCGCCCAGTACAATGCCGATGGCGGTGACTGCACTGTGGTCGATCTGCCGAAAATCGGCATCACCGGCAACTCCCACTTCATGTTCCAAGAGCTGAACAACAAAGAGATCGCTGATCACATTTATCAGTGGCTGGAGAGCCGCGCACTGGCATGAGCGGTTCTCTGAGATTCCCGGCATTTTACATAGATAGAGGCGTGTTTCGTATGAAGAATAAAATTTCCCGCCGCCAGTTTTTGCAGGCTGCCGGCGCATCTGCTGCCGCCCTGCTGCTGGCTTCCTGCTCCGGCAATTCTGCTAGCAGTGTGAGCAGTTCTTCTGTGGCTTCCTCGGCGGCATCGTCTGATGCCGCTTCCAGTGAAGCCGCATCCAGCGCGGCTGCTTCTTCGGAAGCTACCAGAACGGTAACGACTACGGGCAAAACGTTGGTGGTGTATTTCTCCGCCACCGGCACTACACAGGGCGTAGCGCAGACCATCGCCGACACCGTGGGTGCTGACCTGTTTGAAGTCGTTCCGTCTGACCCTTATACCTCCGATGATTTGAACTGGACGAACAATGACAGCCGCGTTTCCCGTGAACACAACGACGAGGGCCTTCGTGCTGTGGCTTTGGAAAGCACCGATGTGGACGGCTGGGACGATTACGACACCGTGTTCATCGGCTACCCCATCTGGTGGGGCATCGCCGCATGGCCCATGAGCAGCTTTGTTGCCGTCAATGACTTCACCGGCAAAACGGTCATTCCGTTCTGCACTTCGGTTTCCTCCGGCATCGGCCAGAGCGGTGAGCTGCTGGCAGAATTAGCCGGGACTGGAAGCTGGCTGGACGGTTATCGTTTTTCCAGTTCTACCACAGCAAATGACATTGCTGCACTGGCGGAAAGTCTGAGCCTTTGAAACAGGAAAAGGAGCAAAACACGATGCGTAAAAATTTCGGTGCAAAGCCGTATCTGTATCCCCAGCCGGTCATGATCATCGGTACTTACGATGAAAACGGCAACGCAAACGCCATGAACGCTGCATGGGGTGGTATGGCAGGCGCAAACAAGATCATTATTGACCTCAGCAGCCACAAGACCACGGATAACATCCAGCTGAACCGTGCTTTTACCGTTTCGGTGGGCGATGTGAAGCACTTGACCGCCTGCGATTATGTGGGCATGGTTTCCGCACACAATGCCCCGGATAAAATGGAAAAAGCCGGTTTTACCACCACAAAAAGTGATTTTGTCAATGCGCCCATCATCAATGAACTGCCGCTGACGCTGGAGTGTGAGCTGCTGGATGTCATCGAAGGAAGCCTGTACCTCGGCGAGATCAAGAACGTCAGCATGGACGAAAGCATTCTGGGCGAGGATGGCGAACTTGACCTCACCAAATTTGTCCCCATCACCTATGACCCCATCCATCACGGCTACTATCCGCTGGGCCAGCGGGTCGGCAATGCGTTTGCCGATGGCGCAAAGCTGAAGTAATTCAAACGCAAAAGAGAGTATCAAAAGGAGAATGTTTGTATGAAAGCATTGCTCATCAACGGCAGTCCGCGGCCCAACGGCTGCACCTTTACGGCCCTGACCGAACTGGCAAATACGCTGGAAGCCGAGGGCATTGAAACCGAGACCGTCCATGTGGGCAACAAGGACATCCGGGGCTGCATCGCCTGCCGCCGCTGCCACAGCACCGGTTCCAACAAGTGCGTCTTTGATGATATTGTCAACGAAGTAGCCCCCAAGTTGGCTGAAGCCGATGCCTTTGTCATTGGCGCACCGGTGTACTTTGGTTCCCCGGCAGGCGGCGCGATCTCCTTTATGGACCGCCTGTTCTTCAGTACCCTGAACATCGACAAGACCATGAAAGTGGGTGCTTCGGTCGTGACCTGTCGGCGCGGCGGCAACACTGCTTCCTACGATGTGCTGAACAAATATTTTACCATGTGTGGGATGCCAGTGGCCAGCAGCCAGTATTGGAACATGGTCTACGGCGGCTCTGCCGAGGAGGTCAAGAAAGATGCCGAGGGCTTGCAGACCATGCGCACCCTTGGCCGCAACATGGCCTTTTTGATGAAGAGTATCCAGATAGGCAAGCAACAGATCGGCCTGCCCGAAAAAGAACCTGCTGTCTTCACAAACTTCCATCATTGAGGAAGTGTTCCATATTCCTTCTTTGTTGCAGGGAAAGCCGGGACGGAAACGCCCCGGCTTTCCCATTTCCCTGATTTTTGCGAGGTGATTTTATGCGCAGCGTGATTTTCGCGGTTTCCACCGCTTTGACCGTTTTATTATCCGCCTGCACCGGGGCGGCATCCTCTGTGCCAGTCAATACGGTTTCTTCGGTTTCGGCCAGCACATCCATCACGACCTCGTCCGAAGTGGATTCGGCTGTTTCGGAGAGTGCTTCTTCGGAAACCGGAAACATCCAGACTGGGCTTGTCCGGGAGCAGACATTGGACAGCACTGAGGGGCTCATCCATTACAGCTACTACCTGCCGGAGGATTACGACCCCACCCGGAAGTACCCCATGATGGTGGTCATGCCCGGCTATAACATGATGTGGTTCGGGGAATCTTCCTCCGGCAGCAATCTGGACTGGACGGGGTTCACCAGCTGGACGAACCTTGGGCAGGATATGATCGTAGTGTCTGCCCAGCTCACCGACTGGGGCGACACTTCGGCGCGGCAGGCCATCGCTCTGACGGAGTATTTCATCAATCACTTTGCCGTAGATACCGCCCGCATTTACGCCGCAGGCTACTCGGCTGGCGGCGAAACCATGTCGCGGGCAGTTGCCATGCGGCCTGACCTGTATGCAGCTTATCTGCATGGAGCATCCCAGTGGGACGGCGGTTTTGCGCCCATTGCAGAAAACGGCGTGGCGGTCTACATCTACATGGCGCAGGGCGATGAATACTACGGTGTGCAGAAAGCACGGGATGCCTACAACGGTCTGCACGATGCTTACGCCGCCGCAGGCTGGACGGATGAACAAATCGACACCGTGCTGCAAATGCAGACCCCGGACAACGCCTTTTTCGATGTGCAGGGGCTTCACGTCTACCATGCTGCCGCAAATGTTGTCTTTGATGATGCCGATATTCTGAACTGGATTGTTTCCAAACACAAGTGATAGGAGAGAAATTTTGAATCGACGGCAATTCACAAAACTTCTGGCGGGTGCAGGGCTGCTTCTGGCAGGCTGCCGGGCAGGTGCTGCACCCAGTTCCTCCACCCCGGAAAGAAAGGATTCCATGCAAACGACCACCCAAACTTATACCCGCACCACGCCCATCGAAACCGTACGAAATGGCCCGGTTTTCGGTGATTATGGGCGGCTGATCTTCCCTGTGGAACGCTCTTATTACAGCGGCGACACGCTGGAGCAGCTGCATCTTACCTACTATAACAACATCGACCCGGACGAAACAGTGGACATCTGCAACACCCTGCGCCAGCGTGCAGCGGACGGGCAGACCATCTTTTACGATATTTACACCGAAGACGAAAAAGCCGCTGACCCGGACAAAGCTGACACCGGCTTATTCTACTTCAAGGGTAATCCCGGCGCAAAGTTTTCCATCTGCAACGCAGGTGGTGCGTTTGCGTATGTGGGGGCCATGCAGGACAGCTTTCCTCATGCACTGGAACTTTCCCGCAAGGAGTACAACGCTTTTGCGCTCATCTACCGCCCCGGCGCACAGACCGCCTGCGAAGATCTGGCACGGGCCATTGCCTTTGTCTTTACCCATGCGGAGGAACTGGAAGTAGACACCAGCGGCTACTCCCTCTGGGGCGGCTCTGCCGGGGCACGGATGGCGGCGTGGCTGGGCAGCTACGGCACGGCATCCTTCGGTGAACAGGCGTATCCGCAGCCGGGAGCCGTCATCATGCAGTATACCGGGCTGGGGGAAGTCTACGGCAACGAGCCGCCCACTTATGCCTGTGTGGGTGACCGGGACTACATCGCAGACGAACGCGTGATGCGCTGGCGCATTGAAACCATCCGCTCTCAGGGCACCCCTGCCGAGATCGAAGTCTTTCCGGGCCTTGCCCACGGTTTTGGCTTGGGCACCGGCACCTCTGCCGAAGGCTGGCTCGATCATGCCGTAGCGTTCTGGGAAGAAAACACCTGAAACCGTGAGGAAACTGTTATGACGAAAAAATGGACTGCACTGCTTCTCGCGGCAGTACTTGCTGTCGGCCTTTCGGCCTGCGACACCAGCCGCGCAGAAGCCCCCGGCAGCAATTTGGAAAGCGGAGTTTCCGCCATCGAGGATGCTATGACGAAACGAAATGAAACCGAAAGCAGCTCGTTCCCGGCAGGCAGCGACCTGCGCATCGGCACTTCTGCCGACACCGTTGCAACGCCGGATGATTTCCCGGCAGCATACAACTACGACACTGGAAAAATTGAGGATTATTCCCGTACCGCCATGCTGCAAAAGATGCCGGAACCAGTGGACAATGCGACCGTGCTGAATACCTCGGCAGACCCTAACCATATTCAGGCGTTGTACCTGTGGGAAGAAGGCAACGTTCCGGCTAAAACGCAGTTCACCGCTGCAATGACCGGTTATTTTGACAACTGGGATTTCCGCCCCTATGTGACGGCAATTCCCGTCCGCACCGGAGTACAACCGAAAGGTGCTGTGGTGTTGATGGCAGGCGGTGCGTATCAGTTCCGTGGAAACTATACCGATTCTCTGCCCACGGCAGCGGCTCTACGGGAGCTGGGCTTCCAGACCTTCATCGTAGATTACCGTCTGTCGCCCTACACGCAGGAGGAAGGCGCGCTGGATGTAGCGCGGGCTGTCCGCTTTGTGCGGCAGAATGCGGATGTTTACGGCATTGACCCTGACGATATTGCAGTTATGGGCTTTTCCGCAGGCGGCATTCAGGCGGGCGAATTTCTGATGCACTACGATGAAGATGTCAACGGCACTGCTCTGGATGAAAGCTATGTACCCGATGCGCTGGATGCTGTTCCGGCTCACGCTTCGGCGGCGGGCATGATTTATTCGTTCTATGGGCGGCTCAGCGTGGGCAACATGGACCCGGACTGGCTGGCCGAGGGTGACCTGCCGCCAACATTCTACGTTTACGGCACGGAGGACCCCTTCTACCGCCAATTCCAGCAGCAGTATGATGTGATTCGGAATATGGGCATTTCCACCGGACGCATCGTGCTGAATGGCTGGCCCCACGGCTTTGGCTCGGATGGCGGCTGGGTGAACGATTACGCCGCATGGCTGGAAAGTGTTTTTGCAAATAAGGAGGAATTTTAACATGAAGTATCGTACTTTGGGCAATAACCTGACCGTTTCGGCTGTTGGTCTGGGCTGTATGGGCATGAGCCATGCCTACGGCGCACCTGCCAACAAGAAGGAAATGACCGAACTGCTGGCGCAGGCCGTGGGTATGGGCTATACGTTCTTTGACACCGCCGAAGTCTACGGCACACCGGATAATCCCCACGACAACGAGGAACTGGTGGGTGCTGCCCTGAAACCCTACCGAGATAAAATCGTTCTGGCGACCAAGTTCGGCATCCATTTTGACATGACCAGTACGGCAGTCAACAAGCCGCTGGTGCCGGATTCCCGCCCGGAAGTTATCCGTGCATCGGTAGATGCCTCCCTCAAGCGGCTGGGCACCGACCATATTGACCTGTATTATCAGCATCGGCTTGACCCCAAGGTGCCCATTGAGGAAGTGGCCGGTGTAATGGCTGACCTGATTCGGGAGGGCAAGATCACTCACTGGGGCATTTCGGAAGCCACCGAGGAGACCATCCGCCGAGCACACGCAGTCTGCCCGGTAACGGCCATCCAGAACCGTTACTCCATGATGGCCCGCTGGTACGAAAGCCTGTTCCCGGTTCTGGAAGAACTGCACATTGGTTATGTGGCATTCTCGCCGCTTGCAAACGGTTTTCTCTCCGGCAAATACGATAAGACTTCCAAGTTTGAAGCAGGCACGGACTACCGCAGCGTCATGCCGCAGTTCCAGCCAGACAGCATTGACCAGAACCGCGCCCTGCTGGAACTGTTACACCGTCTTGCCGCCGAGAAAAATGCAACACCTGCCCAGATCTCACTGGCGTGGATGCTGTGCAAAAAGCCTTATATCGTACCAATCCCCGGCACCCGGAAACTTAACCGTTTACAGGAAAACGCCGGTGCAGCGGATATTGTGCTGTCTGCCGCAGAAGTGGCTCTGATTGACGAAGCACTGGCGCACATGGAAATGTCGCATGTGTTTGGCGGGAGCCGCATTGTGAAAGAGTAAGACAGCAGCTTTGACGATGAGCTTCAATAGATCATGCGGAGGTAATTGTTTTTGATAATGAAGGAAGCAAAGGGTATGAACCTTTGAGTACTAACAGGTGAACAAAACGGAGATTCTGCTCAGGGGGTCAAACAGTTATAATGAAACCAGAAAGAGTTCCAGCGCAGCAGGGAGCGGAAAAGCAGGATTCCACTCCCCGATCTGAAACAAATCTAAAAAGAAAAGGAGAACACGATTATGGAGATTTGCCGTGAGTGCTACTAAATGGGTTTTATGTCCCATTTGCAATCAAAAAACACGAATAAAAGTTCGAGAAGACACCATTTTGGAGAATTTTCCTTTATATTGTCCGAAATGCCATCGAGAAACACTGATTGCAGTGCATAAACAAAAAATCATTATACTGAAAGAGCCTGATTCCTAATCACAGAGCCGATAGTCCGCCATATACGTGGGTTGTCGGCTCTTTTGCTTTTAGCAAATCAACCCCCGAACAGAACCCATCAGCCCAAAAGCGATTTGGCGGCCATAGGAGGATGCCGCCATGCGCCTGATATTCTATCGAACGCCTAGCTTTGAAC
>OIPN01000339.1_pt1 | contig 11891 bp, 8 predicted proteins | sample 1585791 | NCBI WGS metagenome assembly OIPN01 (sample SAMN02674606, study PRJEB24791) | human gut metagenome, SKBSTL068 | isolation source: stool | host: Homo sapiens | place: USA
CACGCAGCGCATCAGCACGGCGATCCGCGCCTCGGTGCCGTCGGGGTCGGCGGGGTCATCGGCGGCGGGAGTGCACCGCCCGGGAGATGGCGCGATGGCGGGGTGAGGAACGGAACCGGGATGTTTGTCCGGGTCGGCGGCGGCGCGGAGCGGGGAACTATCCGGCGCGGTCGTGTCGGCCTTGTTGTCCGTAGCGGTGGCTGCGACTCTGGCAGGGGAGGACGACCGCCGAATGTTGGCAGCGGCGGCCTCCGGTGCACGGCGCATGGACGGTGTATCGCCTCCTGCGACGGGGTGTTCGGCGCGGATGGCGCAGGGTCCCTGTCCGCCACCGCTGTCGTGCGCCGTCACCCCGCCGGAAATCCCGGCGGCAGATGCTCTTTCGCTCCTTTCGGCCTGCGGGTCGCTGCCCCGGTCCCCGGGGGAGGCCGCCGCATCATTTCCGGTATTTTTCATCTTCGTCCAGGATTTTTAGGTAGCTTTCGTAGCGTTGGAACGACAGTTCGCCCCGCTCGACGGCCTCGCGCACGGCGCAGCCCGGCTCGTGGGTGTGGGAGCAGTCGTAAAAGCGGCAGCCGGGAGACAGCCGCATCATCTCGGGGAAGAAGTGCCGGAGTTCGCGCCCCTCGATGTCGATGAGCCCGAAGCCCTTGATGCCCGGAGTGTCGATGATGTATCCGCCGCCGTCTACCGGAAACATTTCGGAAAAGGTTGTGGTATGCATTCCCTTGTTATGGTAATCGGATATTTCACCTGTTTTCAAAGTTTGTTCAGGTAAAATGGCGTTGATTAATGTTGATTTCCCTACTCCTGAGTTGCCGGAAAGCAAAGTGACCTTCCCTTCTAGGTCTTTTTTCACTTCATCTGTACCTATGTTTTTCAGTGCGGAAACTTTGAAGCAAGGGTAACCGATGTATGTGTACAGGTTTATCAGAGCATCCATATAGCGTGTATCATCCTCATTATACCTGTCTGTCTTATTGAATATCAGTTTGACGGGTACACGGTATGCTTCCGCGGTGGCTAGAAAACGGTCAATGAATATAGTTGAGGTTTCGGGATAATTAATTGTAACAATCAGCATACATTGATCCAGATTGGCTGCCAGTATGTGCGATTGTTTGGAAAGGTTGGAGGCGCGCCGGATGATATAGTTCTTGCGGTCTTCTATCTCACTGATGAAGGCGGTTCCTTCATTGTTGATAATGATTTGTACATAATCTCCTACAGCAATGGGATTGGTACTCCGAATACCCTTTAAACGGAAATTTCCTTTGATCTTGCATTCGATGGTACGTCCGTCTTCTGTTTTGACAAGATACCAGCTGCCTGTGTTTTTTATTACTAGTCCTTTCATAAATTAAAATGAAGAATGAAAAATGAAGAAAGAGGAATTGGACCGCACGGACAAAAGCAAGGCTGTGCAGGACAATTCTTCCTTCTTCATTATTATTGCTTCATTATTTTAAGTTCTTCATTAAACCGTCATAATTTCTTTATCTTTCTCTGCCAGAAGTTCTTCAATCTTCGCGATATATTTATCGTGTACTTTCTGAAGTTTGGCTTCCGCATTCTTTTGCTCGTCTTCGGGCATACCCTCTTTAACGGCCTTTTTCAGTGTGTCTATAGCGTCACGGCGTGCGTTGCGTATACTTACTTTTGCGGTTTCGCCTTCGCCTTTACATTGTTTGGCCAGTTGCTTGCGGCGTTCCTCTGTCAATGGCGGAATACCCAAACGGATAATTTCACCGTTGTTTTCGGGAGTGATGCCCAGATCAGAGTCCATGATAGCTTTTTCGATGATACGGAACATACTTTTGTCCCATGGCTTGATGGCGATACTGCGTGCATCGGGAGTAGTCACGGCAGCTACATTACTGATGGGAACCATGCTTCCATAAGAGTCAACACGAATGCCGTCCAGCAACCGGGTACTGGCTTTTCCTGCACGAATGTGCGCTAAGGCTTCTTCCAAATACATAACGGCCATGTCCATTTTCTCTTGTGCGTCGTTGATGCAAGTTTTTGCGTCTATCATACTGTTCTGTTATTTAAGTTGTTTATTGATTCGTTTTAAGTGAAACAAAAGTAATTTATTTTTTGATTATCTGCAATAAAAGAGAGATGATTTTATATTTCTAACGGCTCTTTACCTTATCATCACCAGTTTAAGTTGTTGGGGCTTTATTAAAAACAAATGAAAAGTTTTTGTGTTTTATCGGATAACAGCTATCTTTGTTTCTATCCCATAAGCAGAATTAGAAAACAATGAGAATATGGAAGAAAATTACAGACGATACCCCATAGGTATACAGAATTTTGAGCAGTTGCGTAACCGGAATTGTGTATATGTAGACAAGACCGAACTGGTTTACCGATTGGCTAACACGGACAGTGTGTATTTTCTGAGCCGTCCGCGGAGGTTTGGGAAAAGCTTGTTGGTGTCCACCCTTGAGGCTTACTTTCAAGGGAAAAAAGATTTGTTTAAGGGGCTGGCCATGGAGCGTCTGGAAAAGGACTGGAACGTGTATCCGGTATTCCATATTGATTTCAGTCTGACTAAATATACTACCCTGTTCGATTTGCAGGAACAGTTGAATCTGTTTTTACTTCGTTGTGAAAAGGTTTATGGGGCGGAAAAGGAGGAAAAGACTCCTGCTGCTCGTCTGCAAGGTATGATCCGCCGTGCGTATGAACAGACCGGTCTGCCGGTCGTTGTCCTGATTGACGAATACGACGCTCCTCTTTTGGACAGTAATTCCAACATCCCCTTGCAGCAGGAGCTTCGGAATGAACTGCGTAAGTTTTTCAGTCCTCTCAAGGGATTGGGGCAATACCTTCGTTTCCTCTTTATCACGGGAATCAGCAAGTTCAGCCAGATGAGCATCTTCAGTGAGCTGAATAATTTGAAGAACATCAGTATGCGGGATGACTTCAGCGCGATATGCGGCATCACCGAGCGGGAGTTGCTGGACGCGCTTCGTCCGGACATTGAGCGGATGGCTTTGGCGAACGGCGAGACGTATGAAGCTGCCTGTGCGCATCTGAAGAGGCAGTATGACGGGTATCATTTCAGCAAGCATTGTGAGGATATTTACAATCCTTTCAGTCTGTTCAATGCCTTTGATGCAAAGGAGTACAAGAATTTCTGGTTCTCTACCGGCACTCCTACTTTCTTGATTGATTTGTTGCAGGAAACGGATTTTGACGTGCGCCAGCTGGAGGGGGTGGAGGCTACAGACGAGCAGTTTGATGCCCCGACGGAACGTGTAACCAGTCCTATCCCCGTTTTATATCAAAGTGGTTACCTGACGATCAAGGGATATGATCCCGAGTTCCAGGTGTACCGGCTGGCCTATCCCAACGGGGAGGTGCGTAAAGGTTTCATCGAGTCCCTGTTGCCCGCTTACCTTGAGTTGCCGGGTCAGAGCAGTACTTTTTATGTCGTTTCCTTCATTCGCGATCTTCGTAAGGGAGATATAGAGAGCTGCTTGGAACGTACGCGTTCTTTCTTTGCTTCCATTCCCAATGATTTGGAGAACAAGACGGAGAAGCATTACCAGACCATCTTTTATTTGTTGTTCCGTCTGATGGGGATGTATGTGGACAGCGAGGTGAAAAGTGCGGTGGGGCGTGCGGATGTGGTCATAAAGATGCAGGATGCCATTTATGTGCTGGAATTTAAATATGACGGTACGGCCCGGGAGGCATTGGCGCAGATAAACAGCAGGCTGTATGCTGTTCCTTATCGCAAGGATGGCAGGCGCATCGTGAAGGTGGGGATTAATTTCGACAGTGCCACCCGTACTATCGGGGACTGGGTGATAGAAGTGGAAGATACGGTGGATAATTTGTAGCTTGCAGGCGGAGTGACATTTCGAAGGTGGCTGTCTGCTTTTGATGAATACTTAAGCCTTTTTCCCCTGTATACTAAGTCTTTTCTACTGCATGATTAAGCTTTTTCATACGGTAACCTACTACAGACTCCGATAATGGACTGTATAAACTATTGTAGTGGACCGTACGGTCTGATGTAACAGACTGTACAGTCTACTGACGGAGTCTGTAGTAGGTTACCGCATGAAAGGCCTTAACTGTACGGAAGAAACCCCTTAATCTACGGGGAGAATACTTTTATAGGCAAGATTGTTATTTTTTTATCATCTGTCTGAAGATTGCTTTTCTTTGGAAAGGAGAATAAGAAGGTTGCCCTTTTGAAGTAAATCTGGCCGGTAAGTATTATCTTTGCATTAAAAAAGATGATAACTTTATATTTAGCCCGTCACGGGCAGACAGAAGAGAATATCGCCCGTATTTTCCAAGGACACATGCCGGGCACGCTGACTGTTGAAGGAATAGCACAGGCTGAAGCGTTGCGTGATACTTTGCGGGGCATCTCTTTGGATGCAGTGGTCAGTAGTGATTTGAAACGGTGTGTGGATACGGCCCGTATCGCTGTGGAAGGTCGGAACCTGCCTTGGGAGAAAACAGTCTTGCTGCGTGAAATCGATTGGGGGAGTTGGACAGGTCTTGCCATTAAAGAAGTTGATTTGCAACATTTTCCGGCAGATGTGGAAACGGAGGCGATGCTCTATGAACGTGCGGGGCGTTTTGTGGACTACTTGAAAGAGAAATATGATGGAAAACAGGTGTTGGCAGTCGGGCATGGACTGATAAACAGGGCGGTACAGGCACACATTCAAGGAGTGACTTTGGAACATTTACGTAGTGTGCCAAAGATGAATAATGCGGAACTACGCCGGTTCAAGTTAACGTAATTCCGCATTGAATAACACGTGGTTATTGCAAAGTGATCCCCATGATTCCTATCACCACATCATTGGACAGGGTTTCCAGGGTCAGCCCTTTTAGTTCCTTGGAATGATCCAAAGGAATATCGAGCAATATGCCTGCACCACCTTCTATCTCACGTCCATATACGCCGGTGATGTTGAGTTCCTTACCCAGATCACGGCTTATTTTACCGCTTCTCAAGTGCAGACGGTACGGCCGGGGAGCAGTTGCTTGGAATGCTTTGCCGTCCACATAGAAATCTTGTTCTATAGGACACCAGTTGTCCGGATTGGTCAACTCCGTTGCTTGGGAAGTTCCGTCTGCATAGTGTATGCGTATTATTCCATTGGCAATGTGGCACTGCATGTGGTTGGTACTTCCCGCCATCAGCAGATAAGCATGTGAGGCCGTGCCGGATAGTGAGATGGTGGAACTGTCCGGGTAATTATCCCATAGGGAGGTGAAAAGAATGTTGTTTCCTTTTTCTTTCAGACGGAAGGGGATGCCTAAAGACGTTTGGAAAGTATCATGATGTACAAGACTGCGTAATTCCGAGTCGTCTATGGTAGCACTCAGCAGCGGATGACACCATTCTCCTATTCCCTGTGTGGGAAGTTGCAACGTAGTGTATGGAGACCGGGGAGACAGGTATTCATTTTGATATATATCGGTGACGGAAGCATTCAGTTGCCGGTCAAAATCAACCATCCGGCATTTTTCGGGACGGATATCTGCAAAGTCTGTATAGGAGGGGGATTCCCGGACGTTCTCTATATAGATATTAACAGGTTGCCACCAATCCATTTCTCCCTGATGGGTGTAAACAAAGAAAGTGTGGTGTCCCGGTTCACCTTTTATCTGTGCGTTGAAAGCGGTGGCTTCCACAGTGTGATTTGCTAAAACGCTCTGAGGATCATATACTTGGGAGATGGATGCTCCCGAAGGTATTTGCAAAGCCAACTTCCCGTTTGAAGTGATGACTGGTTCCTGGACTGCCAACGTGTGAAGTGGTGCTCCTTCCCATTCGATGGTAATGGTGGTTGAAGATGTTCCTTCCGCCTGGATTGAAAGAAGAGGATAGCCATGGGCCGATTCGATGGATTGCCATGTGGCAGGGACACCGTTCACTTTTACTGAACGGATCTTCTCTTTTCTGGCATTGACGTGCAATACCGGATGGAGAGGAGTCTGGAACCGTTGTGTGATATGATAGGTATCCGTATCTTCTTTCCGGGTAAAGCGATAGCTTATATCGGGAGTGCTGACGGAAGCCTTGTCCCAGTCGTCCGGGAAGCCCGGCCGGAGGATGATTTGCTGGTTCAGGGCATCCGGCAGGATACCGAACAGACCTTGGATCAGTACTCGTGAAGCGACTCCGATGGGATCACCGAAATCGCGGTAGCATTCTCCGCGTGCGGCATCATAGAAGCTGATCTGGCCGAAGTTACCCGGACTGTCTCCTAGATACATGCCGTCCAGAACAGAGCTTTTCAAAAGTTTGTATCCGGCGTCGGCACGTCCGGCCTGGAAGTATGACAATGCGGTATGCATCACTTCGGCAAAGGCGACATTATTGATGCTCCATGAGTAGGGCAGCCAGTTGGTGGTGGCGATAGTGGCATAGCCATTCTCTTTTAATCCATGGGCTGTGACGGGAATATGAGGAATGGCTGTGTCTACATAACGGGTAGCCTGATAGGCTTGGAACGGATTGGCTGTTTCGCTGTCTATAGCATGATAAATGGTCCATACAGCGGCACTTTCGTGTACTCGCTTGTGACCCATAAAATCTTGATATTCCGCCCAATGTCCTTTGTCGGGAAGCCATAGCCTCTCGTTCATGGCTTTCAGAATCTTTTCGGCTTCGTTGCGGTAAGGAGTGGGATCCTCGCCTATCTTTTCTGCCAATTGGGCCGCTGTCTTGTTGGCACGGTAGTTATAAGCCGATGAATGGGTGACTGCTCCGCTATTGTAATAAAGGGCGTCACTGGCCCAAATACAGGCGTATGCGTCATACAGCCCGTCGTTATCCGGGTCGTAGTTCAGCTTTTCCCATGCGAGGTGACGGGTGATGACAGGCCACATTTGGCGGACATAATCCAAGTCCCCCGTCCACTTGAAATGCCATAACAATTCGTCTATGTAGCAAAGGTTCATGTCGTAGTGGTGCATCTGATTATTGCGGTGCGGATTACGGCAGATGTATCCGTTACTGTATTGGGGTGTACCCCATTTCTTGACGGAACGTGCCAGATGCAGGGCGGAATCTTGTGCCGGATGGGGGAGGGTGTTGGGCACTTCGGTGACCTGACTTGCCGCGTATGCGTTGAAATGGGTCCGGGCACGGTCATGCCATCCCAAAACATCGCCGGTATAGGCGGCTCGCCAGCCACTGAGGGGCATTCGCCAGCCTATGGCACCGTGTAGCCACACTTCGCCGTCCCAGATTCCATCGGCAGCCATAGCCAGCGTGCCTCCTAAGGTGTTGAAATAAGGGTCGGGTGTTTCAATGCGGATGCGTGAGGCTGTTTCGGAGCGGGCGGCTTCTGCCTTTTTAAACAGGTTTTCGCCTTCGGCAGTCGTCAGTGTGCGTAGTTCCTGGTTTTCCAATAGCATATAAAGTGTTCCGTCTATCTGTACCGGGAAGGATTGTAACTGTTGAGGCTGGAGAGGAGCTTCGAAACTGTCGGCTGGGTCGGCTCCCATGTCTCCGTTACGGTTTAGTTTGGAATTACGTATCTCTGAAATGGATGCCAGTAGAACGGGATGGAATTCCTTGAAATTCCGGGCGTTGAATTGCCAGATGGCCCCTTCTTTATCGGGAAGTGCCCATGTGGTAATGGATAAGCTTCCGCCTCCGAAAGCCGGATCAGATAAACTGTAGCTGCGGCGTCCCGCTGTATAACGGGACTCGCAGTGTTCGGTAGAGTCAAGGGCTACCGTGCCTCCGGAGGTTTGCAGTTTAAAGCAGATGTGCTTCGGATTCTCCTTGGTATAAGCAGCGAATACGGGCCGGTCGCTTGTTTCCAGCCGGAATGCTGTGTGGCTGCCGTATAAGGCACGGGTAAAGCGATTCTTACCGTTGATGCAGACAAAATCGTCTCCGTCAGGGGTATATTGCAGGCTTCGGGTGGCATTCCGGCGATGTTCGTTGTACGAAGTGGATTCTATGAAATCACCTATCTTTTGTGGCTGTTTGGTTTGTCCTGCGCCGGAAACGCTACCGATGCCCAACAGGCATAGAAGTAAATATGTCGTTTTCATGATAATAACTGCTAACTCCTGTTCTTACGGTAACGGCTGTAACCCTTCCCAGCGTACATTCCATTTGCCATCTTTCGGAAATCCGGGATTGTTTCCTTCCGATCCGTCCCATCCGGCGCACATCATGGCGACTGTGGTCAGTAATCCACCGTTGCCGGGCAGGTAAATACGCAGACGCCCGTCCTGGTAATTGTGACCGTTTACCAGATAGGTGTTGGTACGTTTGTCCATCAATAATGCGCTGACTGCCTTCTCGGGCTCACCCATTCGGGCGGCATTCATGGCTGTCATCGGATAATCCCAGCCCCAGGTCTTGTCCCAGTTCCAGTTATCCCAAATCCAGTGCAGGGTGTTTTTCATATATCCGGCATGAATCAGCTGATTCATGGGCAGGATGCCGACAGCGCCCAGCACTGCCATGTGGTCTGAGGTAAAACGGATATCTTTATAGGTATCCACCGCGGTCTCGGCTGCCAGATACAGCTGTTCGTCGTTGTATGCCAGCGGAGATAATTTCTCTATCAGCACATCCCATTCGGGTACACGTTCCATCCCTGTACGTTCACGCCATGTTTGGGCGACTTGCATGGCGAAATGCCAGTACGAAAGTTCAAAAGGCGGATTGACAGTTTCGGCGGCGCGCAACGTTTCCTGTGCGGGGATAGCGCCTTTCAAGACATAACGGTCGTGCTCTTCCTCGTATGTGGCGAATGAATACATGAATTCGGCGGTTTCCTGTATCAGGCTATTGTATTTTTTCAGCAGTTCTTCCGATGGATTAGCCCGATAGAGCAATTCTGCCAGGTAGATGAGATGAGGCTGTTGCCAGATCAGGAAGCTGCCTACTTTAGAGGGGGCTTCCGTACCGCTGGGATCAGTCATTTTCATCCAGCGTATGCCTTTGAAACCTTGTCTTTCCGCTATCTGGCGGGCTATGGGTTCCACGGTTTCATACCAGGATAAAGTGCGGTCCAGTAATTCGGGATGTCCCCATAAGGCGAATTGTGCCTGATGCCACCAGATCATTTCCAAATGGAATTTCCCGAACCAGGAGTTGTAAGTCAGTCCGGTTTCCTGTGGCGGGGTTGAGCCGGCGCATTGGATGGCGAGCAGATATTGGCTTAATACGACCCGGCGTTCCAATTCTTTGGCACGGACATCCGTACATTGTGAGAAGTCGGCAACAGCTCCCTGTGTCCAGTAATTTTGCCAGTGTCCGGAAGAGGCTTGTTGTACTTCCGCAAAAGTCAGGATGGGAGAAGCGGACGCTTGCGGTGTGAATTGGCAGGTGAATGTAAATACACTGTCCGTTGGCGTGAGTACGAAATAGTTTGCACTTTTTTCCCTCAGCTTCGCAGCGCCTTCCCAACTGATTGTTACATAATAGGTGGTTGCGTCGAGTGTTCTTTTTAACACGGCCGATTGTGCATCTTCACTGACCAGGGTCGTGCTATGCTTATCATTCGCCTCCCAATTACAAGCATCGTCACAGTGACCGCCCGTGGGATAGGGGAAGTGAAACTTGATGCCGGCAGGTTGTCGGGCCGACAGGCGTGCGGCAATCATGTCACGCTCCGGATGGCAGACTGTCTGAATGTGGTAGGGAGTTTCTTTGAGGGTGAACCGGCTGTTGATGATACCGTTCCACATATCCAGTGATTGCTGTATGTTTTGCACATCCGAGGGACGTACTTCATTTTCTAATTCGAGTCCGATGATACCCAGATGCAGGCGGTGTGGGTTTACACGATACCAGTCGGATGCTTCCTTTGCTCTGCCGGGTTCTTTGGGTTGGGTGGCATATAGCTCTTTGTGCCCGTGGCCGAAGTCATACTCCACCAAGGCTTCCTCCGGTTTATAGTTTTCGGGATTTCCGAAGCTGTGCCATCCCCATTGGCTTTGTGTACCCAGTGGAACTCCGTTTTTATAGACTTCGGGAAAAGTCTGCAATCCTGTAGCATCTACCGTGTAGGCAAATTCTCCGTTCCCTACCGACAGGGAGGATAATGAGTCCATGGCAGTCACTTCCGGATTATTGCGTGTTACCAGTGCATGGCGGTCTATGGCTTCCTCTAGGGGAGAGGTGCAAGCGGCCAATGCAAACATTGTCAGAGCATAAATGGTGTGTTTCATTGTATATAGCTAATTTAAAAAGATGGATAATTCTGTTGTTTATGCGATATGATTCTATATGCCAAGTTGCAGGCAACCCATGATGAAAGGACCGGTAGCTTTGGCATCGTTGTCACGCATCTTTTCGCCAATGTAATATTCAAAGCTTCCGTCGCGGTAAGGAGTGCCGCCCAGTCCGCCTACTTGGCAGCAACGGGTCAGCGTCAGAGTTCCGTCGGGGTTTTCGCGAAGCAATGTTTGCTTTAATCCGTTGAAGGCTTTTTCCGCGATGGTCCGGTATCGGGCGTCTATATATCCTTTGTTCGCCGCTTTGGCATAAGCATACATACATTGGGTGGTTACGGATGCTTCGGGAAAATTACCTTCACGTTCGGGCTGGTCTATTACCTGATACCATAGCCCGTCTCTTTGATAGTTGGGCAGGCTTTCTGCCAAACCTTGAATCCAACTGATAAGCGAGGCACGTCCGGGGTGGTTGTCGGGAATATAGTCCAGTACATCTACCATGGCCATGAACCACCAGCCTATACTGCGTCCCCAGAAGTTGGGTGAAGTACCGTCTTGCGGATTTGCCCAACGTTGGGATTTGCTCTCGTCCCAGGCATGATGATATAATCCGGTTTCCGGTGAATAGGTATGTTTGTGGCAAAGTGTGAATTGTTTTACCGCTTCATCAATCAGATCAGGACGGTTGAATTCCGCTCCATAGCGGGCTAGGAAAGGAGAAGCCATATAAAGTCCGTCCAGCCACATCTGATGTTGATAGATCAATTTATGCCAGAAGCCACCTTCCAGCGTACGTGGTTGTCTTTTGAGTTGTTCTACCAGTAAGTCCATGGCTGCTTTGTATTTTTCTTTGCCTGTTTCTTTATAGAGGTCGAACAGTACTTTTCCTGAATTGATGTAATCCAGGTTGTAAGTTGACATATCATAAAGGTGGATTTCTCCTTTTTCGTTAATCAAACTATCCGCCCATTCCTCAACATACGTAAAGTAACGTTTGTCACCGGTATTTTTCCACATATCCAGCATGGCGCAACAGCCTACTCCTTGTGAATACCCGAAAAAGAGCCGTTTGCCATGATCCAGCTGATAAGCTTTGGGAAAGCGGAGCATCTCAGAGTCGGCAAAGCGCCGGGCATATGAGTCGGAAGATATGCCGGGAAGGGTTGTGGGAACTGTAGGGAGAGGGGCTACACATACTTCTCCACTGTACGGAATTGCTTTTTTGGCTTGGAGAGACATGGGTGCCATGCAGACGGTCAATAAACAGATGTAACAGTAATTTTTCATGGTATCGTTTTTATAGTCTTTGAATGATTTACATTTTTTGCTGATGTAAAAATAGGCTAATTAACGCTATAAGTCCATGAATAATTGTTCATTTAGATGGAAAATCTATCGGTTGAGTCTCTTTTTTAAGGAATATGTGTCAATAAAGAACGAATTTGTGGAAAAAATGGTAAGACAGAGAAAAACTGTTCACCCATCTGTCATTTAGAAGGAAATAAGGAATGACAAATGGATGAACTTGATGAGAAAATCAGTTGTGTACCAGTGTTCCTATATTTTCACCGGTCATTACTTTTTTCAGATTGCCCACTGTGTCCATGTCGAAAACGATAATGGGCAGGTTGTTTTCCTTGCACATGCAGGTTGCTGTAAGATCCATTACTTTCAAACCGCGCTTCAATACCTCA
>OIPN01000347.1_pt1 | contig 11675 bp, 9 predicted proteins | sample 1585791 | NCBI WGS metagenome assembly OIPN01 (sample SAMN02674606, study PRJEB24791) | human gut metagenome, SKBSTL068 | isolation source: stool | host: Homo sapiens | place: USA
CCCTACACGACGCTCTTCCGATCTGCATATTCCACCCGCTGGGTGCTGCCCGGGATGGTGGCCACATTGGTCTCGTACTGCTCCGGGGCCAGGATTTCTTCCAGAATGGCCCCCAGCTGGATTTCACCCAGAATGCCGCGGGTCTTAACGTTCGAGAGCACCTGCTTCAGCCCGCCCACATCGGCGGCAAGGTTCTGCATCTCGCCCAGCCCCTTGTACACCTGTTCCAGCTGGTCGTTCACAGCCTTGAAGCTCTCGGTCACCCGCTTCTGCAGGGCATCCTGCAGTTGCTCATCCACGGTGTGGCGGATCTCATCCAGCTTTTTGGCGTTCTCGGCCTGCAGGGCGGTCATGTTTTCCGCAAGGGTCTTGCGCAGCTCTTCCAGCTTCTGGGTGTTGGCGGCCTCCAGACTCTGGAGCCGCTGGGTCAGGATCTGCTGCTGGCCGCTCTGGCCCTGTGCCAGCGTGGTGCTCATGCTCTGCACCGAGGTCTGCAGCGTCTCACTGACGCTGCGGATGGCGGTATAGTTCTGCTCCGCCATTGCCGCCTGTCTGGCCGCAAAGTCTTTTGCCTGTGCATCGAGCTGCTGCTGCATCCAGCGCTTGAGTTCCTCGTAGTCTCCCCCGTTCCGGGGCTTGTTCAGTTTCCAGAGCACCGCTGCCAGCAGCAGGCAGATGGTGACCAGCAGCAGGGTGTACAATCCAGCTAAAAATTCCATTGATTATAAGTCCTCGAAATCGACCAATTCTTTCCGGGTATCCAGCGCATCGCCATAAAGGCCCACGCCGTCCACCTCGCACTCGCCCGACTGGTTATCATAGGGGTCGGAGCGGAACCCGTACATCGGCGGGTCAAAGGGTGCCTCAAAGGCGCGGTTTGCCACCATGCGCCCGGTGTCCAGGCTGCCGAAGTAGTGGCGGCGCAGCTCTTCCTCGCCCTGCCGTGCCATGGAGGCGCCAAAGGAGCAGTCGGCATACATCCAGCCCTTGGGGGCAATGTAGAACATGGCCCAGTCGTGGCAGCCCACGCCGGTGGGCGACACCGACAGGCCGCTCTGCCAGCGGGCCGGAATGCCCACCAGACGGCAGAGGGTGATGAAGGTCAGGGCCATAATGCCGCAGTCACCGCGCCGGTCCCGCGCGCAGCGGTCGGGCAGGCAGTCCTGCACAAAGTAGGCGGGCTGATAGTGATACCGCACGTTCAGGGTAACGTAATCATAGATGCGCTTTGCCTTTTCCGCCGGGTCGGTGATCCCTTCGGTCAGCTGCGCGGCCAGCGCCCGCAGATAGGGCGTGAACACGATATGCGGGGCCTGCTCCTCGGTATCAAAGGTCGGCTGTTCCGGTGCAGGCACAAAGTCCAGCGGGTCAGCATAGACTGCCGTTGTCTTGTAACGGTACTGCACCCCGAAGCGGCGGTTTTCGGTCAGGTCAGCCTCCCAGCAGACGGTGCGCTGGGGGGCGTTTGCATCGGCGATGCGGCCCGGCTGCTCGGTAAAGCTCTGCAGCTCGATCTCGCTCTGGGCCAGGCATTCCGCCGGGATGGGCAGCCAGGCGCGGACGTGCACGCTCTCCCGGCCCTCTGCCTTTGCCTTGGCCAGAGCGGCGGCAAAGGCCTCATCCGACATTCCCACGCTGGTCTTCAGCGTGATGCGGGCACTGGCCTGCCCTTCCCGCTCCATCTGGTCATGGATGCGGCGGCGGCGCTCCCGTGCCAGCGTAGCCGGGGCGGGCGGGTCGAGCTGACGGGCGGCAAGGTCGGCGTGGGTGGCGATCAGCGTCTCGGCAAAGCGGTCAAGGTAGTGCTTCTCCCCTTCCACAAACCGCCAGTCCACCCGGCCCTCATGCACCAGCTGGCGGAACTCCTCCACCGTGAAATCCCGCACAAGGCCCTGCATCCGGGCCACGGCCTGTGCCTCGTTCCAGCAGTATTCCTGCGGCAGACGGCACATGATCTCCTTCTGCACCAGCAGGGCATCCCGCAGCGCGTCCACGCCGTGGGGCACAGGGTTGGCGGGCTGCTCGTACTCCGGCATTTCCAACCCCTGACTGCGGGGGCTGTTCTGGGTCTCCGTCCAGTCCTCGGCCAGATATTCATCGATCCGTGCCATTGCTTCTTTGTAATAGCCCGCGGCCTTCAGCCGCTCCACATCATCGGGCAGACCGACGTTCAGATGCACAAATGCTTCGTTCAGATCTTTCATCCTGTTTCATCCTTTCTCTCAGGCACACTGCTCTTCCCAGAAAGCAGTGGCTTCCACCAGCCAGTTCTCGGCATCTGTTCCGGTGCCGATGCCGCAGACGTGAGGTGCATTGTTGAACACCCGATAAACATGCTTGACGTGATTGGCCTGCAGGGCAGCTTCCAGCTGCGGTCCCTGCCGCCAGTAGACCAGCTCTTTCAGCAGCGTGTCGTTCACACCGTGCCAGTGGTAGGTGGCGGGGTAGTCCGGCGTGATCTCATCCGAAAGATTCCGGGTATAGTATTTGGGGCCGTACGCGCCGATATCCTGAATGACATGGTAGATGGGCTTGATGTAGGTCATATCGTTGATGGGGTAGCCCAGCAGCAGGGCGGCAGGCTTGGGCACATTGTAATGCTGATACCCCACCGATTCCGTGCCGAACAGGCCCGTCAGGTGGCCGCCCATGGAATATCCCACGATGGCGTACTGCTCCGGCTGGATGCCAAACTCCGCAGCGTGTTCCTCAATGTACTGCATGGCCCGGCCGATGTCCTCCAGCGGAGCATCATCGGAAGCATCCGTCCAGACGCGATACCGCAGAATAAAGGCGGCATAGCCCAGCTCATGCAGCTGCCAGGCCGTGCAGGCCCCCTCCTCCAGCTCGGCGCTCTCATTGGCACCGCTGCCAGCCAGGATCAGCGCAAACTTGGCATTTTCGGCCTTGGCCGGGAAATAGAACAGGCCGGTGTTGTTTTTGGTGCGGTCCGCCGCCTTTTCCGCATCCGTGTAGAACGAGTGGGTGACCTGAACGCCATTGTTGTAGTTCTCAATGACCAGATTCAGCCCCTTGGCACAGCCTTCGGCCACATACTCGTTGGTGTAGCCCTCCACAGTGGTCATCTCCCACAGGGCCTGACCCGGCGGGCAGTCCTTATCCTGCGAGTAGGTGTAGAAGCCGGAGTTCTTGATGCCCGGGTTGCTGCGCACTTCCTTCATGGTGGTCTGGGCCGTGATGTTGGGCTCTCCCTTTTCCATTACGGCACCGGCGGGCAGGGCCAGCAGTGCCAGCAGACACAGCACCATCGCGACGATTCGTTTTGCCTGTTTCATGTTCCGTTCCTTTCCCCCGGCACCGCCCTGATTGCATTTTCCCATACAGAGGACTATAATATGGGACTGCACAGGCGACACCGGTTGGTTTTTGTTCTATTGTATCACACCCGCCGGTATTGTCAAAACAAATCTGTCCGCAAAATCCATGCGTTGTGATCTCCACGCTTCCAAGGGGCCGGGTATTCAGATTCCAGACACTCTGCCCGGCCTGAGGTGAACAGGTTTCCATTGTGATTTGCGGCAGATTCTGCTATACTGAAAAGAGATATTGCACACGCAATGAGGGGAAACCGGAGCATTGCGGCTCCGGTCAGGATAGGAATATGAGTGAGATCACAGTCCGGCCCATGATGCCGGAGGATTGGACTGCCGTGTCCAAAATATATCTGGAGGGTATTGCCACCGAGCACGCCACCTTCCAGACCAACTGCCCGCCCTACACCGCCTGGGACGCATCCCATACCCGGGAATGCCGCCTGGTGGTGCTGGACGATGGGGTCGTGGCCGGCTGGGCAGCCCTGCATCGGGTAGACCCCCGCTGGTGCTACCGCGGCGTGGCCGAGGTGAGCATCTATGTCGGGGAGAAATTCCGGGGCAAGGGGCTGGGCTATCACCTGCTCACAGCGCTCTGCCGTGAGGCCGAACAGGCCGGGTACTGGACGCTGCAGTCCACGGTGCTGCAGGACAACGCCCCCTCCCGGGGCCTGCACCTGAAATGCGGCTTCCGCGTGGTGGGCCGCCGGGAGCGCATTGCCCGGGACTGCCACGGCCGCTGGCTGGACACCTACCTGATGGAGCGGCGGTGTGCAGCGGACGAACCGGCGGGCTATAAAAAGCTGTAAGGTGCTTTTTGCGGGAAAGTTTTACAGTTTCTTCAAAAAGTGACCTTGAAAATCCACAAAAATATGATATACTAACGTAACGATACCAAAGCGATAGAAAGGAGGCGCGCGGAATGGCACCGACCAAAGAGCGTCCGGCAACCAAGACGATTGCCACAAACCGGGAAGCGCGCCACGAGTATTTCGTTCTGGAAGCGCTGGAGACCGGCGTTGAGCTGAAAGGCACTGAGGTCAAGAGCCTGCGTGTCGGCGGCGTGAACCTGAAAGACAGCTGGGTCGACATTGAGGACGGCGAGCTGCTGGTCAAGGGAATGCACATCACCCCCTACGACCACGGCAACATCTTCAATCAGGACCCCATGCGGGTGCGGCGGCTGCTGGCCCACAAGAATGAGATCCGGCGGCTGCACCAGCAGTGCAAGCTGCAGGGCTACACTCTTGTGCCGCTTTCGCTCTACTTCAAGCATGGCCGCGTCAAAATGGAGCTGGGCCTGTGCAAGGGCAAAAAGCTCTATGATAAGCGCGCAGATGCCGCCAAGCGCGATGCCAAGCGCTCCATCGACCGGGCCGTTAAATCCAACGGCGTTTACTATTGATTTCAGGCAGCATTCCTGCCCGGAAACTTCAAAGCTTACCCACACTGCAAGGTGTGTTTTATGGGGGCGTAAAGGTTTCGACGGGGGGAGCGAGGCCTGGGCAGCGGGTAGCAGTGGGGGACCTGCTCTAAACTCCTCCAAAAAATTAACTGACAACAATAATTATCAGTTGCTCGCAGCCTGAGTGCTGCGCGTTCCGCCCACTCTTGTGTCGTGTGGGGCCGGGGCGTCCTTTAGACACAGCACCTGAACGGACCTAAGCTTTGCGGACCGGCAGGAACTCATGAAGCTACCAATGCGTTAGCCTGGCGACCGGCGTGACGCGGAGGGAATGTTGTTGATCGCCTGCACCCGGAGACACCTACGCTGAACTCTCTTCGGACATGGGTTCGACTCCCATCGCCTCCACCACACAAGAAAAATCCGAACCTCTTCCCATCGGGAAAAGGTTCGGATTTTTTTGTTTGCCGTATTTCTTACCGCGTCATTTTCATTTCCAGTCTCAGCAGCGCGGCTTTTTTCTCGATGCCGCCTGCATATCCGGTCAGGCTGCCGTTTGTCCCGACAACGCGGTGGCAGGGAATGATGATAGAGATCACATTGTGTCCGACAGCCCCGCCCACAGCCTGCGCAGACATCCGGGAAAGACCGCGCTCTGCGGCAAGCTGCCTCGCCAGTGCACCATAGGTCGTGGTCTGGCCGCAGGGGATGCGGCGCAGCAGCGCCCACACCTCCTGCTGAAAGGCAGAGCCAGCGGGATGGAGCGGCGGAGTAAAGTCCGGCTCCTGCCCGCCGAAATAAACATCCAGCCAGCGTCTGGCCTCGGAGAGCACAGCGGTCTCCTGCTCCTGATGCACCGCATCCAGGGTGCGGGCAAAGTACTTCTGCCCCTCGAACCAGAGGCCGGTCAGGCCTGTGTCGTCAGCGGCCAGCAGGATGCCGCCCAGAGGAGACTCATAGTGCTGTGTATAGATCACCGCTTATCGGATCTCAATGCCCAGCTTGAACTTCAGGTTGCCCAGCACCTTCTTGACGGTGCGCTCGACCTGCTCAGCGGAGATCTCCGCGCTGGGGTCAGACAGGGTCAGGGAGAAGGCCATGCTCTTCTTGCCCTCGCCCAGGTTTGCGCCGCGGTAGATATCGAACAGCTTGACCTCGGTGATGAGGGAGCTTGCCTTCTTGATGGTGTTCTCGATCTCGCCGCAGGTGACCTTTTCCTCGCAGACAAGGGCCAGGTCACGCTTGACGGCAGCGTAGGGGCTCAGCGGCTTATAGCGCAGCTCACCGTCCACGCAGGACATCAGAGCCTCATAGTCCAGCTCACCCAGATAGATGTTCTGGCTGTCCTTCTGGTCCTTTGCGATCTCCAGCTCGCCGTTGATCTCATTGGAGAGCTTACCGAACACGCCCAGACGCTTGCCGTTGCAGTAGACAGCGGCGCTGATGCCGGGGTGGAGCCACGGGGTGGTCTCGCGCTCATAGGTGAAGGTCAGGTCAAAGCCTGCGGCCAGCGCCTCCATTGCACCCTTGACGGTGAAGAAGTCCTCCTCGGGGCCAAAGGCACCAATGCAGAGGGTCTGACGCTCATGGGGATGCTCGCTGATGGGCAGCTCCTTGGCCAGATAGACGGGAGCCATCTCGAACAGGCGGCCCTCGGCATTGCCCTTCTTGAGGTTGTCCACGATGACATTCAGCATGGACGGGGTCAGCAGGGTGCGCATGATGGACAGGTTCTCGCTGATGGGATTCAGGATGCGGATGGCCTTGCGGGCAGCATCCTCAGCAGGGATGTGCAGCATATCCAGCTCCGCGTTGGAGTAGAAGGCCAGGGTAGAGGCCTCATAGAAGCCCTGTGCAGCCAGCAGGCGCTTGGTCTTGAGCTGCTGCTTCTGCGCGTAGTTCAGGCCGCCGTTGGTAACAGAGGCGGTGTTCAGGAAGGTGGGGTTGATGTGGTCATAGCCGTACTCACGGATGACCTCCTCCGCCAGATCGGGGAAGCTCTCCACGTCCTCACGGTAGAGAGGAGCAGACACATCCCAGCTGCCGTCAGCCTGCACATCCACAGTGAACTCCAGGCGCTGCAGGATATCGATCATGGTCTGCTCGGGCACAGTGATGCCCAGCACGCCGCAGATCTTGGCAGGGGTGGTCACGATGTGCTTGCGCTCCAGCGGGCGGCCATCGGTCAGGTCATACTCGAGGGTGGTGATATCGCCGCAGTCCAGCTCCTGGATCAGGTGCAGGGCACGGGCCAGGCCCAGCTCGGGAGAGTTGCGGTCCACACCCTTTTCATAGCGGGCAGAGGAATCACTGTTCTGGCCCAGGGCACGGCTGGTCTTGCGGACGCAGTCACGAGCGAAGGTGGCGCACTCGAACAGCAGGCTGGTGGTGTTCTCATCCATGCCGGAGTTGGCACCGCCCATGATGCCGGCCAGAGCCACAGGCTTCTCGGCATCACAGATGACCAGATTGTTGGGGTTCAGAGTGAACTCCTTCTCATCCAGCGTGACGATCTTTTCGCCCGCATGGGCGCGGCGCACATCGATGGTGCGGCCGGCGACCTTGTTCAGGTCAAAGGCGTGCATGGGCTGACCCATTTCCAGCAGGGTGTGGTTGGTGATATCCACCACATTGCTGATGGAGCGCAGGCCGCACAGGGCCAGATGGCGCTTCATCCAGCGGGGAGATTCGCCCATGCGGATGTTGCGGACGTAATGCGCCATATAGCGGGGGCACAGGTCAGGGGCCTCCACCTGGACGGTGATGGGAGCATCCGGCTCGCAGACAGTCTTGTAATCCATGGCGGGCATGTGCAGGGGCTTGCCCAGAATGGCAGCGACCTCGCGGGCAATGCCCAGCACGGACTGGCAGTCGGGGCGGTTTGCGGTGATGGAAATATCGAAGATATAGTCATCCAGGCCGACAACGGGTGCGATGTCGGTGCCGGGAACGGAATCCTCGGGCAGGATGAGCAGGCCGTAGACCTCAGAGCCCGGGAACAGGTCATCGTTCAGGCCCAGCTCTTCGCCGGAGCACAGCATACCGTTGGACTCCACGCCCTGCATCTTGCGGGCCTTGATCTTGATGCCGCCGGGCAGGGTGGAGCCATCCAGAGCAGCGGGCACGCAGTCGCCCAGCTTCATGTTGGCGGCACCGGTGCTGATGCGGATGTCGTGGCCGTAGTCGCCGCAGTCCACCACACACTTGGTCAGGTGGGTGCCCTCCTGCTTTTCCATCTCCACGATCTTGCCGACGACCACCTTGCTGATGCCGGCATCCAGCGGGATCAGCTCTTCGACCTCAAAGCCGCAGGAGAAGAGCTTTTCCTCCAGTTCCTGCGCAGTAACGTCGATATCTACAAATTCTTTTAACCAGCTGAAAGGTACTTTCATTGTCTCTTCTCTCCCCTCTTATTCGTGGAACTGCTTGAGGAACTGCAGGTTGTTCTCGAACATCAGGCCGATGTTGTTGATGCCATACTTCAGCATGGCGATACGCTCGATGCCGATGCCGAAGGCGAAGCCGGAATACTCGTCCGGGTCGATATTGCAGTTCTCCAGCACCTTGCGGTTGACAACGCCGCCGCCCAGCACCTCGATCCAGCCGGTGTGCTTGCACAGCGGGCAGCCCTTGCCGTGGCACTCGAAGCAGCTCACGTCCACCTCCACGCTGGGCTCGGTGAACGGGAAATAAGAGGGACGCAGGCGGGTGCGGGTGTCGGCACCGAACAGCTTCTGCACGAAGGTGTTCAGTGCGCCCTGCAGGTCGCCCAGGGTGATGCCCTTATCCACGACCAGACCTTCCATCTGGTGGAACATGGGGCTGTGGGTGGCATCGGAATCGGAACGGAACACACGGCCGGGGATCAGCACCTTGATGGGCGGCTTCTGGCTGTCCATGGTGCGGATCTGGCCGCCGGAGGTCTGGGTGCGGAGCAGGAACTCGTCGGACAGGTAGAAGGTATCCTGCATATCGCGGGCGGGGTGATCCTTGGGCACGTTCAGGCGGGTGAAGTTGTGATCGTCATCCTCGATCTCAGGTGCGTCGGCCACGGCAAAGCCCATGCCGGAGAACACGTCGATGATCTGGTTGGTGACCAGCGTCAGGGGGTGCAGACCACCCACCGTGCGGGTCTTGGCGGGCAGGGTGATGTCCACGGTCTCAGCGGCGTTGCGGGCGGCCAGCTCGGCCTCCTTCACCTTGGCAGCGGCGGCATCGTAATCTGCCTGCACCTTCTGCTTGAGCTCGTTGATGATCTTGCCCATGGCGGGGCGCTCTTCGGGCGCGACAGAGCGCAGATTCTTCATCAGCGCGGGGATCTTGCCGTTTTTGCTCAGATATTCCTGCCAGAACGAGGCCAGCGTCTCCTTGGAAGAGACCTGACCGAGGCTCTCTGCGGCCTGTTTGGCCAGCTCGTCGATCATTGCTTGCATGGAAATTCTCTCCTTCTCAGTTCGTGTTTTCAAAGCGGGGCAGCAAAAAAGGCCCCGTCCCCTGCCGGGCCATTTCTGGCCGGACAAAAGGGACGAAGCCTTTGCAAATCCAATGCTCCGCGGTACCACCCGGTTTCCGCCCTGCACAAACAAGGGCGGCTCTCAAACGCCGTAACGGGGCGCGCCGTCCTGCCCTAATAGAAGCCGTTCGGGCAGGCCGCTCAGGAGCGAACTTCGGCACACACCCACGCGGAAGCCCTTTCAGCCGGTGAAGCTTCTCTCTTTGCTGTGGAACTGCGTGCGTACTCTCTCCGTCGCTGCGTTTTCAAGATATTCAGGTTTCATAACCGGATATCATCTTACCACACTTTGGGCCTGTTTGCAAGCCGGGGCGGCACTTTTTCCCTGAATTTTACGGTTTTGCTTGTGTTTTGGCCGAAAGTATGGTATTGTAAGCGTAACGTTTTACTGAAAGGAGGGTACACCCAGATGGGTTGGAATGGCTGCATCTTTTTCAAAAAAGGTCAGATTTAATACGTTCCGGCTCGAAGTGTACCCTTTTGTCTCTTTCAGCAAAGCGTGGAGCATGATTTTCAGCGCCGCGCAGCTTTGCTGTGGGGCGCTTTTGTTTTGCCTGAACCCCTCAGACTCGCTTCGCTCGTCAGCTCCCCTAGTAGGGGAGCCTCTGGCGAAACCGGAAATTCTGCACGGATTGCCAAGGCCTCCACTATTAGGGGAGGTGGCAATGCGTCAGCATTGACGGAGGGGTTTGGTCACAGCAAACTTTCGTTTGCAAGGGTACACTTTCTATTTTGAAATTTCACAACGACAAATAGAAAGGGTGTTCCCCATGAATCATAAACGTAAACTCAATTTGAAAAAGCAGCTCGCCTGCATTTACACCTCCGACTTTTTCTCCGGTCTGCGCATCACGGATGCGGTATGGGTGGCGCTGCTGGCGGCCCGGGGCTTCTCCCTGTGGGAGATCGGCCTGGCCGAGAGCGTGTTCCATGTTGTCAGCCTGCTGTGTGAAGTGCCCAGCGGCATGGCGGCAGACCTGCTGGGCCGGAAAAAGACCCTCGTGTCTGGCGGCGTGTGCATGGTCCTGCAAAGCCTGCTGATGGCCTTTGCGTCAGACCTGTTCACCATCTGCTTTGCCATGGGGTTGAACGCGCTGGCCATGACCATGTTCTCCGGCACCTCCACGGCGCTGCTCTACGACAGCCTGAAACAGAAGGACTGCGAGGAGAAATACATTCAGGTCTCCGCCAACGGCTCCCAGATCTCCATGCTGGCCAACGCCGTGGGCTCCATGGCCAGCATTCTGAACCAGTTTCTCGGCTACGCAGGCTTTTATCTGCTGAACGCCGCCTTTGAGGGTGCTTCCGCCCTTGCCAATATGTTGCTTACGGAGCCCATCGTCACTGAGTCGCAGGCCAGCCGGGAAAAGCACCCGCTGCGCGCTCTGCCCGAACAGTTCCGCCAGCTGGTGCGGGACAGCCTGCATGTCCTGCACACCTGCCCAATGGCGGTGAAGCTTATCGCATCCAGCGCCCTCATCAGCGTGCCCAGCTACCTGACCAAAATGTTTTTACAGCAGCGGCTCGTTGAGCTGGGCTGGCCCACGGAGCTGCTCTTCCTTCCCCTGCTGCTGGGCGGTCTGGCCTGCGTTGCGGGCACCGAGATCGGCCGCCGGGTGAGATGCCGCTCCATGCGGCGGCTCTACACGGCCTGCGCCCTGCTCTGCGGTGTGGGCACTCTGCTGGTGGGTGCTGCGCCCGCCTGGGGCGGCATCCTGGGCATGATGCTGGTGCAGGGTGTGCTGGAGGTCTATCTGCTCCACGAGAGCCAGAAGCTGAACGATGCCATCCCCAGTGACCAGCGGGCCACCCTCATCAGCGTGGACGGCATGGCCTACAGCCTGCTGATGATCCCCGCAAGCCCTCTGGTGGGTGCCGTCGGCGATGCCTTCGGGCAGGCCGGTGCAGGCCTTGCCCTGCTGGGCGGGGTCATCGTGCTGAGCGGCGCGGCGCTCTTGGGGAAAAAGCCGCAGGAATTCTGATACAGCAAAAAGCGGATGCGTTCCGGTGGGAGCACATCCGCTTTGTTATTTTGCTCAGAACCGCCGCCAGGTGTCCGGCATAAAGAACACCAGCATGGGGAAGATCTCCAGACGGCCCGCCAGCATGTCAAAGATCATAACCAGCTTGGCGGGGTTGGAGTAGCTGCCAAAGTTCATCATGGGGCCCACCTGGGCAAGGCCGGGGCCGATGTTGTTCAACGTGGCGGCAATGGCGGTGAAGTTGGTCACCATGTCAAAGCCATCCAGACTGATGAGGAAGAAGGATGCCGCAAAGATGAAGATGTAGGCGGCCACATAGACATTGGTGGCGCGGATGGTCTCATGGTTGACCACCTTGCCGTCCATCCGGACCGGGGCAACCACCTGCGGGTGAAGGGCCTGCTTGAGCTCCTTGCCCACAGTCTTGCCCATCAGCAGGAGGC
>OIPN01000354.1_pt1 | contig 11560 bp, 10 predicted proteins | sample 1585791 | NCBI WGS metagenome assembly OIPN01 (sample SAMN02674606, study PRJEB24791) | human gut metagenome, SKBSTL068 | isolation source: stool | host: Homo sapiens | place: USA
GCACTGTACTTCGTAGGAAGTATGGTGCTTTTCTTTTTATACAGACGCAGAAAAAGGCGGGAGCTTCCCACAAAAGGGAAAGCCACCGCCTTTGTTGATCATCGGATGAGCCAGCCGTAATCCTGTCTGCAATCTACCACATGATCTGCATAAACCGTATGATCTACGATCTGGAAGATAAGCAGATAGCGTTTTTCAAACAAGATAAATCGGTAAGCATTTTTAGGAATGTATTCGCCTTTGAGCCATGGGCAGCGCTGCGGCATCTGCTCCAGAGATTTTGCAGCCTTTTCAAATTCCACTGTAAGCCGCTCTGCTGCTGCAGGGTTGACCTGTGCCAGAAATGCGGCGTGGGACACCAGCATCTGAGCAGCCCGTGCTGACACGATCACACGGTATTTATTTTGCTGCTCCATGTCCGGCGGCCTCCTTGATCGCACTGCGCATCATGGAAGTGACCTCGTCAATCGAATAGCCCTCGCTTCCACGCATCCGGTCCTCTTCCACGGAAAGCAGCTCTTCGCGGAGCTTCAGCATTTTTTCACGGCGGTTGTAGGTTTCGATGTCCATGACGACCAAGTCACCCTCGCCGTTTTTGGTGAGAAAAATCGGCTCAGCGGTTTCTCTGCACAGATCGGCGATCTCGTTGTAGTTCTGACGAATCGCTGCAGATGGACGGATATTCATAAAAGCACCTCCTGCTCCTGAACGATCTATAATAGTAAAATTCTGATTATATTATATCCATATTGTGCAATGAAGTCAATGCGAACAGCTGTCACTTCGTTCTCCGGTTCGATCCCGGTATTCTCCACCAGATCAGAAAGGCATCACACATTGTGTGGTGCCTTTTTTGTTTTGCATTGCAGCAGGAAAACACAAAAAAATTTCTGCCCACTGCCGCAACCTGCGTGAAACGGGCTGTTTTGTGCGCGAATGGCAGACCACGGAAGGCAGAACTTGTGCTATAATATAAAAAAACAGGGAAGCAGAAGGAACAGGGGGTGCAGCTATGAACCTGCGGACGGCGATCGTAGAAGACAGCAAGCCGGATGCCGAACGGTTGAAACAGCTGCTGAAAAAGGCATTTGAAAATGAGAACATATCCTGCAGCTGTTTTGCCAGCGGAGATGAATTTTTGCGGGCCGGCTGGCGCGAAGGGTATCAGGTGGTGTTTCTGGACATCTGCATGGAGGGCACCAATGGCATTGAGACGGCGCAGCGGCTGCGTGCGGCCGACCCGGACCTGCTGATCGTGTTTGTGACATCCTCGCCGGAGTACGTGTGGGATGCCTTTCCGGTACATCCATTCGATTATCTGCTCAAGCCTTATAAGGAAGAAAAGTTTGAGCAGCTGGCAGGGGAGCTGCGGCGGGTGCTGTGCCGCCAGCAGCCGGAGCTGGAGGTGCGCATTGCCCGGCAGATCGTGCGGCTGCCGCTGACCAAGATCTACTATGCTACGGCACAGAACCATTATGTGCGTGTGGTCACGGATGACGGCGAGTGCCGGGCCACGGCAAATTTTGCACAGGTGCAGGAACAGCTTCAGACTCAGCCGGAATTTCTGGTGTGCAACCGCGGCGTGATCATCAACATGTCCAAGGTGCTGCGGTTTGAGGGCGACTGCATTGAAATGCTGGATGGGACTCATCTGCCGGTGCGGCAGAAGGACAAAAACAGTCTGCTTGCCCAATTTACGCAGTACCAGTTCCGTGGTATGCAGCGGGAATTCTGACCCGGAAAGGAGAGCGCTTGTGAATTTTGCATTGTTTGGACGTTTTTTTCTGGAATTTGCAATGATGTATCCGGCAGAATACCTCTGCCTTGCCTCGCTGCAGGAGCACTTGCGTGCACCGCGTAAAACCTATGCCATCGGTGCGTCGGCGATCACACTGATGGGTCTGGCTGGCGCAGCGGTGTGCTGCATGCTGGACATGGAAACGAACTTCCTGCTCATCCCGCTGCTCATCATCAGCTTCTGGCTGCTGCGCTGGCGCACCGACCGGGAAGTATCGATCAGCCAGACCATGTTTCTGTTCTCCGTGTCGGCAGTGATGATGTCTGTGTGCACCCTGCTTGCCATTGTGCTGAACGCGGAAGCTGAGCTGGACAATGCGCAGCCGGTGTTTCTGCCCAGCACCTCGGTCATCTGCCTGACCCTCTCGGTGATACTCAGCGCCATCTTCCGTTTTACGGCAGTGCGCTGGAGCCGGTGGCTGCTGCAGGAGTACCACGGCGAAGCCTTCTGGGAGTCGGCATGGCCGCTGCCGGCACTGTACGCGGCGTTTCTGGTGTTCTGTATGCCGAAGGAGATCGGCGTCATCCTGATGAACCGCATCCGCATCATCGCGGTGCTGGCAGTGAGCATCTCGCTACTGGGCATCTTTCTGCTGCTGTACGAGATGTACCGCGTGGCAAAGGAGTATGCCCGCAGCTCCCAGCTGGACCGCGAAAACCAACTGCTGGCCGTGGAGTCCCGCCGCTATATGGAGCTGCGCAGCTATCTGGAACAGACCCGCCACCTGCGGCACGATTTCCGCCAGCACCTGCATGTGATCTCTGGCCTGACCGAGGCCGGGCGGCTGGATGAACTGAAAAGCTACCTGAGCCAGTACGAGAGCGAACTCAGCGATGCCAGACCCACCCTGTGCGTCAACGCTGCGGTGGATGCGCTTGCCGGCCACTACGACTACGAGGCCCGGAAACAGGGCATCCAGATCGAATGGAAGCTGGAACTGCCCAAGCTCCTGCCCCTGCCGGAGGCCGACCTGTGCACCATTCTTGGCAACCTGCTGGAAAATGCGCTCCATGCCAGCCAGAAGCTGCCGCCGGAAGAACGGCAGATCAAGGTGCTGGCCCGGATGCTCAGCCCGGCCATGATGGGCCTGATGGTGGAGAACCGCTACGATGGCGTGCTGAAAAAGCAGGGCGGCGTTCTGCACTCCACCAAGCATGACGGACAGGGCATCGGCCTTGTTTCCGTCGAAACTGCCGTGCACAGGTATCACGGCAATCTGACGGTGGAAACGGGCGGCAACGTTTTCCGGGCCAATGTGCTGCTGAACCTGTAAAATATTCCTGCCCCAAGGCACCGGCTTTTTTGCACAAGCCGGTGCCTTTTGATTGCACTTTTCCCGGGAGATCATGATACTTATTTATAAAAGAAAAGGCAGGAGGGGAGCATATGGCAGCAGAAAGCAAAACCGGCTGTTTCTTAAACTTTCCTAAAAAATCTTTATCCGGCCCGGCCCTCCCCCGACGGGAGGGCTTTTTGCTGTCCGCACGACGCATACGGTCAAGTTGAAAAATGAATAAAATTTACACATAGAATGAGATGATTTTAGGCTGAATGAGCAAAGAATCGAAAGAAGTCCCATAATCATATTGACATAATGGGTAATAGGGTGTAAACTACGTGCATCGGGTCGAGCAAATCCGAAAATTGAGATCATTCAGGGAGGAAACGGCTATGATGTGTTGTTGCGCAATGTGTTGTTGTACCGCAAACGCTTCCCGGACCGGCCGCCCTGCAGCATGGTATGCCGTGTGAGCATATCTGCATATTCTGTGTGGGAACACGCAGAAGGATCTGTCGCTGACCGCCTGGGAGCTTACTTGAAGAGGGAGCTTCCGGGCGTTTTGTTTTGACCCGCAAATCAGGATACAAGGGAGGAATCCGGCAATGGACTGGAATGCGATCCAGCAATATTTGCCGCTCTACCAGAAGGCCGCTGTACTTACCGTGCGGCTGGGCGTTGCAGGCATCATTTTTGCCATCATCATTGGCCTTGCCTGCGCAGTGATCCAGTATGACAAGGTGCCCGTTCTGCGGCAGATCGTGGGTGTTTACATCCAGCTGTCCCGCAACACACCGCTGCTGGTGCAGCTGTTCTTCATTTATTATGGCCTGCCCAAGGTGGGCATCCGCACCAATGCCGAGATCTGCGGCATTGCCGGTCTGGCGTTTCTGGGCGGCAGCTACATGGCCGAAGCGTTCCGCAGCGGTCTGGAAGCCATTGAGCCCATCCAGACCGAGAGTGCCTACAGCCTTGGCATGAACCGCTGGCAGACCATGCGCTACATCATTCTGCCGCAGGCCATGTCCACCAGTATGCCGGCTTTCATGGCAAATGTGATCTTCCTGCTCAAGGAGACCAGCGTGTTCAGCGCCATCAGCCTGATGGATCTGATGTTCACGGCCAAGGATCTCATCGGCATGTATTCCAAGACCATCGAATGCCTGTTCCTGCTGGTGGCGTTCTACCTCATCATCCTGCTGCCGGTGTCCATCGTGGGCAGCCTGATCGAAAGGAGGCTGCGCTATGCTGGATTTGGGTCTTGATGTCCTGTTCAAGGGCAAAAACATGGCCCGCCTGCTGGGCGGCCTTGGCGTTGCACTCAAGATCAGCGCCGTCTCGGTGATCATCAGCCTGCCGCTGGGCATCCTGCTGGGCGTGCTCATGACCTCCCGCAACCCCGTTATCAAGGCGGTTCTGCGGCTTTATCTGGAGTTCGTCCGCATCATGCCGCAGATGGTGCTGCTGTTCCTCGTTTACTTCGGCACCACCCGTGCCTTTGGGTGGAACCTTTCCGGCGAGACGGCATCCATCATCGTGTTTGTGCTGTGGGGCACCGCAGAAATGAGCGACCTTGTGCGCGGTGCGCTGATCGCCATTCCGAAGCACCAGTATGAGAGCGCCGAGGCCCTTGGCATGAGCCGTGCGCAGACCTACTGGTACATCATCATTCCGCAGACGGTGCGCCGCCTGATCCCGCTGTCCATCAACCTGATTACCCGCATGATCAAGACCACCAGCCTTGTGCTGATGATCGGTGTGGTGGAAGTGATCAAGGTAGCACAGCAGATCATCGAGGCCAACCGCACCGCCAGCCCCAACGCAGCGTTTGGCATTTATCTCACGGTTTTCGTGTTATATTTCTTCGTATGCTGGCCCATCAGTCTGCTGGCATCCTATCTCGAAAAGAAATGGAAGTGACCGTACATGGCAGAACCTATTTTGACTGTTGAACATCTGATCAAGGCCTATGGCGAGACCCCCGTGCTGGATGATATCAGCTTTGCTGTCAAGCCCGGCGAGGTCATCGTGGTGGTCGGCCCTTCGGGCTGCGGCAAAAGCACCCTGCTGCGCTGTCTGAATGGTCTGGAGCCCACCCAGAGCGGCCGGGTGCGGCTGGGCAATGAGACCGTTGCCTACGGCGGTAAAAATCTGACTCAGCTGCGCCAGCGCATCGGCATGGTGTTCCAGAGCTACGAGCTGTTCCCGCACATGACGGTGCTGGACAATGTGCTTCTGGCACCCACCAAGGTGCAGAAGCGCCCCAAAGCGGAAGTGCAGCAGGAGGCTGAAGCTCTGCTGGACCGTGTGGGCCTGCTTGCCAAGAAAAACAGCTACCCGCGGGAGCTTTCCGGCGGACAGAAGCAGCGCGTTGCCATCGTGCGCGCACTGTGTATGCACCCGGAGATCCTTCTGTTTGACGAAGTGACCGCTGCCCTTGATCCGGAAATGGTGCGCGAGGTGCTGGACGTTATGCTGGACCTTGCCAAGCAGGGCAAGACCATGATCATCGTCACCCACGAAATGCAGTTTGCCCGCGCCATTGCCAACCGCGTCATCTTTCTGGATGGCGGCAAGATCGTGGAAGAAGCTGCACCGGCCGAGTTCTTTGACCAGCCCAAGACCGAGCGCGCGCAACGCTTCCTGCGCACCTTCACGTTTGATGCTGTGAAATGAGTCACAGATCAAGATAAAGGCTGCGGGTGTTCCGCAGCCAAATGGGAAAGATTTTGTAAAGGAGTAATCATTATGAAACAGTCTAAGATCTCTCGTCGTTCCTTCCTGCTGGGTCTGGGTGCAGTTTCCGCTGCCGCTGTTCTGACCGCATGCGGCGGCTCTTCTTCTGCTTCTACTGCAACTGCAGCATCCGGCAGCAGCGTGGTCTACCGCACTCTGGATCAGATCAAGGAGTCCGGCACCATCAACATCGGCGTGTTCTCCGATAAGAACCCGTTCGGCTATGTGGACGAGAACGGCGAATATCAGGGCTATGATGTCTACTTTGCACGCCGTCTGGGCGAGGATCTGGGCGTAGAGATCAACTTCGTTTCCACCGAGGCTGCCAACCGCATCGAGTACCTGCAGACCGGCAAGGCGGATGTAATCCTGGCAAACTTCACCGTGACCCCGGAGCGCGCAGAGGAAGTGGACTTTGCTCTGCCTTACATGAACGTGGCTCTGGGTGTCATTTCTCCGGAAAGCAACGTTATCACCACTCTGGACAACTGGAACGCTGACGACCAGATGATCGTCATTTCCGGCACCACCGCCGAGACCTACCTGACCAAGGAGTACCCCGACATTCCGCTGCAGAAGTACGATTCCTATGCAACGGCCAAGAACGCACTGGAGAACGGCAACGGCGTGGCATGGGCCAACGATAACACCGAGGTCATTGCATTTGCAAAGCAGAACACCGGCTACACGGTCGGAATTCCCTCTCTGGGCAGTCAGGACACCATTGCTCCCGCTGTGAGCCAGGGCAACACCACCGTTCTGGATTGGCTGAACGAGGAGATCAAGGCTCTGGGCGAGGAGAACTTCTTCCACAAGGACTATGAGGAGACTCTGGTGGATACCTACGGCCTTGACTATGAGGATGAGCTGGTCGTTGAGGGCGGCGTGACCGGCGGCGCAGATGCCGCATCCAGCGAAGCTGCTTCTTCGGAAGCCGCATCTTCTGAGGCTGCTGCTTCCGAAGTAGCTTCCAGCGCAGCCGCACAGTAAATAAAAACACCGAGCGGGCAGGAGAGGGCTGAACCTTTCCTGCCCGTTTTTGCATTGCACCATCTGCCGGAACGTGCTATACTGGAACAAAACAACTCCTGTCCGAAAAACCTGAAAAAGAGAGGATGTCCCCAATGAAACGTGCCTATACGAACGGGATCCTGCTGGATGGCACCGAGCAGATGCAGCCGGAAGCGCACAAGATCCTGCTGACCGAGGATGATAAGATCGCTGCCATTGCCGACGAGGGCGTGGATCTGGACGGTTATGAGGTGATCGATCTGCACGGAGGCTATCTGTGCCCGGGCCTGATCAACCTGCATGTGCATCTGGCAGGCAACGGCAAGCCCAGCGCAAAGCCGCGGGATAATGCTGCGCTGGTGCGCAAAATTCTGAGCAATGGCCTGACCCGTGCGGTGGCCTACAGGCTGGTATGCAGCTACGCGAAGCTGGAACTGCTGGGTGGCGTGACTACCATCCGCACCGTGGGCGGCATTGCAGATTTTGACACCCGCTGCCGTGATGATGCTGCAGCTGGCAAGCTGCTGGCACCGCGCATCCTTGCTGCCAACGAAGGCATTTCGGTGCCCGGGGGACACATGGCGGGCTCGGTGGCAGTTGCGGCCCATAACAATGCCGAAGCGCTGGCTCAGCTGAGAAAGGCCAGCGGCCAGAAGGTGGATCTTGTCAAGCTGATGATCACCGGCGGCGTGCTGGATGCCACCGAAAAGGGAACCCCCGGCGAGCTGAAGATGAAGCCGGAAATGGTCAAAGCCGTCTGCGACGAGGCCCACAAGCTGGGCTATACCGTGGCGGCACACACCGAATCGCCGGAGGGCGTGAAGGTGGCGCTGGAAAATGGGGTGGATTCCATCGAGCACGGTGCAAAGATGGACGATGAGACCATCCGGCTTTACAAGGAGCGGGGAGCCTTTGTGTGCACCACCATCTCCCCGGCGCTGCCCTACGCACTGTTTGATACGGCGGTTTCCGGCGCTTCGGAAAAGGACCAGTACAACGGCAAGATCGTGTTTGACGGCGTGGTGGAAAGCGCAAAGACCGCGCTTGCCAACGGCATCCCGGTGGGCTTGGGCAATGACGTGGGCTGCCCCTACATCACCCAGTATGATTTCTGGCGGGAACTGTGCTATTTCCATAAGTATTGCGGTGTGAGCAATCGGTTTGCCCTCTACACGGCGACCCTGCGCAATGCACAGCTGGCCGGAGTAGGAGATGTGACCGGTTCCATTGAGCCGGGCAAGAGCGCAGATTTTATTGTGACAAAGCACAACCCACTGGAAGACCTGCGTGCGCTGCAGCATCTGGAACTGGTGGTCTGCCGCGGCCATGTGATCAAAAAGCCGAACCCCAAGCGGAACAAAACGGTGGATGCCCTGCTGGACCCGTACCTCGAATAATACTGAAAAAGCAAGGAGAGACGATCGGTCTTTCCTTGCTTTTTCGTTCACATGCCTGCCATCACGGCCATGATGCTTTGCCAGCTCTTGTTGCGGGCAGCGGGCACAGTGGTGCGGCGGCGTGCGGGTGCAGAGCCGGAAGAGACCGTATTCATGGCGGTCATCGGCACCGACGGATGGAAGAATACGGCTGTATCACCGGCCAGCCACTGGGCGGCAAGGCGGGCTGCCTGCGGGTCGGCCTGCAGGGTGCGGCGCTCAGCACCGGCCAGATGATCCGCCAGCCAGTAGAGGATGGCACCCAGCGGCGGGCTGGGCAGAACATCCTGACTCCAGTAGGTCCAGCGGGCACCGGCCCCTACAAAACTCTCCACGGTAATAACGGCACCGGTGCGGGCGTTCTGCGGGATGCTGCCCTGATAATCGATACCGGCGCACTGGCGAAGCTCGGCAGTGATGCGCTGGGTGCGTGCCAGATCCAGCCTGTCCTCACGGCAGTAGGCGCGGAAATCGGTCTCGTCGATCAGGCCGTCGGCGCTGGAAGGGAAGCGGCCCACCAGCTGGCCATCGGCGTTGTGGCACAGCTGCCAGCCCTTGCGGAACAGCTGGAAGTTCAGGCAGCGGCGACCCATGGTGGAGTAGCACAGAATGGAGGTGCTCTCACCGGGCAGCTGCTTCAGCTCCAGGCAGGCATCGTTGCCGCAGGTATCCTGCAGCTTTACCGTTAACAGCAGCTGCGCACCGGGGTGCTGAGCTGACATAGCGTTGTGCATGGCATCAAAATAACGGTTGGCATCCATGATCGGTTCCCTCCTGAAACTATAACACAGCAGTTCGTTGTATAACGGATGGGCACTGCGCCAAACGACCCGGTGCACAGCAGGCGGCTTACGCAGGAATGTTTTATTGACTGAACATAGTATAGCATACTTCACAACAAAAAACAACTATAAGTTTGCAGAAAAACAAAATATTTCCGCGCATCCTGCAACAGTGACCCGAAACATGGTTGTTGCAAGAGTGAATCAGTTGTGTCCTGTATCAAAAACAGCCCACAGACGGCAAGGCCAAAGTCTCCCATCTGTGGGCTGTTCTGGTAAAATATGGTTCAATCGCCCAGTTCACGGATCTCGTTCTGGATCAGCCGCCCGGCCGCGCGGGCCAGTTGGTCCATGCCGCGGATACGGGCCATGTTTTTGCCGTAGATCTGTGCAGCGGCACCGGCAGAGCTGTCCTCACCCATGAACACAGCCGACACCCGGATGCCCATGCGCTGCAGCGCACGCACCTGCGCGGCAGTGTCAGCCACACCGGCAGCGTCCTCGTAACCGCAGCCCAGCGGGTTTTCTGCACTGGGCGGGATGCGGCGGCTGTCGTTGGGCGAAGCGTCCGTCAGCACGATGAGCAGATGCCGCGGCGCAGGACCGGGCGCATACTGCAAAAGGTCGCCTGCGGCCCGCAGGGCAAGGCCGTCACGGTTCCAGCCGGAAGCAAAATAACGGTTGATGTTCTGCAGGTTTTTGTCCGCAAAGCCCTTGAGCACACGCAGCACAGTGTAGCCCCGCAGGCTGCTGAAGCTAGACACCCGCACCGGGATACCGCAGGCCGCAAGGCTCTGGGCCAAAATGGATCCCTGAGCCGCGATCACTTCCTGACAGTGCAGGCGGGAAGCGGATGCGTCCAATAAAAGGTCTACCGTAAAAGAGGGCTGGTTCTCTTCCTCGGCACACAAAAACACCCGGTCATCGTTCAAAAGTGGTGCGCGCCAGATGCGCCCAGCGTTCAGGTTGCCACTGCGGGCAACACGGGCGTTGGGCTGCTGGTGCACAAGGATGCAGTTGCGGATCTGCTCGGTGAGCCGCAGCACCACACTGCGGTGCAGTTCCCGATTTTTGGCGTAATAAGCGCGGTTGCGGTCGGCCTGCAGCTCAGCCTGTTCAGCCAGATGCTTTGCTTCCGGTGTGGGAGCCTGCTCCGGGCTGGGCACACCGGCACTGAACCACAAATGGCACCCCAGATGGTCGCCCACGCAAAGTTCCTGCTCAGCCTTGCGCAGCCGTTCCGGCGGGTAGAGAGAGCGGCCGAAGCAGCTTTCGATGTAGGCTCTGTCCTGCGCGGCATTCTGCTTCAGGGTGATGTGGGCCCGGCGCTTGTCCACCGCCAGCCCGCCGCCCACAGCATCCACGGAGCTTGAGTGCTCCACGGTCACGCGGTCGGTCTTGATCATCTGGGTGGGCATGGCTTTGGTGGCAAGCTTTGCCAGCAGGCCGTCCAGATGCAGATGCAAAGCTGCTCTCTGGTGCACAGTGCCGTCGAACAGGTTGAATTTTGCGTAGATCGATAAAATTTCGGCTTTCAGCTGTTCCGGCTCCGGCACATGCTCCGGGGCCAGCGCGGCGGCAAGGCCGGACTCATAAGGGGTCATCACCGGGTCGGCACGGCCCAGCACACGCCGCCAGCGTGCGGCCTGCATGGTGTAGACCAGCTGATTTTTTGCCATCCACTCCTGACGGGAGAGCTTGTATTGAATCGCAAAAAAGTAATCTGCATGGGCATGGCGCAGCGCTTCCAGCACCGGGCGGCGGGGCAGCTCCAGCCGATAGGCTGCATTTTCCAGATACAGCCATGTCATGTCGTCCAGCATCGTCTGCCGCAGATCACTGTCCCATGCATCAAAGATGCTGCGGATCAGCGCGTCACCGTAATATTTATGGATGAGGCCCACGACCGTGTTCATGTAAAAATCGGTGGTGCCGTCGGTATAGCGGGCCAGAAACAGCGGCTCAAAGCCATAGGCTCCTGCAGCAGCCCAGACCTGATTGGCCGCACGCCGCTCCTGCGCGGTGTAACTCTGGGCGTCCATCAGCCAAAGAGCTTGGCGGCATCCAGCTTGGCCGGAATGCGCGCTGCGATCACATCACGGATCAGGCCCTGCTCGTAGGAGTCAAAGGCCTTGTTGGTGATGCCCATATCCAGTGCCGCGCCTGCCGGGATGCCGCGCCGGATCAGCCGCAGGGCATCCAGCATACCGCGCAGATCCAGCGCCTTGGTGGAAATTTCTGCACTGTCGCACTTTTTCTGCAGGTCAAGGAACAGCAGTGCAAACTGGCGCACATACTTGGAAGCAAGATCGGGGAACTGCGTCCGCAGCAGCTTTTCCAGATCGTCCTGCGTAATGGTGGGCATCTGGATGACCACGAAACGGGAGGTGAGGGCCTCGTTCAGCTCACGGGTGCCGGCATAACCGTAGTTCATGGTGGCAATAAAGCGGGTCTCCTCCGCCAGCGGGATGCGGTCGTAGCCGGGCAAGATCGGAAGAGCACACGTCTGAACTCCAGT
>OIPN01000356.1_pt1 | contig 11523 bp, 9 predicted proteins | sample 1585791 | NCBI WGS metagenome assembly OIPN01 (sample SAMN02674606, study PRJEB24791) | human gut metagenome, SKBSTL068 | isolation source: stool | host: Homo sapiens | place: USA
TCGATAAGGACCCCGACTTCAAGGCATTCGAGGAAGGCACCACCAAGCTGGACCGCGCCGACATGGAGAAGGCAAAAGACCTCTTCTATGACATCTTCGGCTGGGACAAGACCACCGGTGTGCCTACCCGCGAGACGCTGGAGAAGTTCGACCTCGGCGACATGGCCGACGATCTGGAAGCACGCGGCATCTACGGCCAGACCGAGACCGCAGCCCAGTAATCTATTCTAAAAAAACGAGAGGAACTATCATGCTGTTTGGCAGACGCAAACCCGGTTATACCACCACGGTGGACGCCGCCTCCGACCCCGAGCAGGTCATCCTCGACCTGCAAAAGGCAGAGATGGCCGCGAAAAAGAAGCCGAAGGCCGAGGTCTTTGACATCGACGCGGCCAGCGAGACGGCCCGCCGCCTGAAGGAAACGGGCAGTATGTTCGACGGCAGCGCTGCAAAGCTCGGCGAGGACGTCATTGCCGCCGTGCAGAAGGAGACGGATGCTCTGGCCGCAAAGCAGGCCGAGGCACAGCCCGCGCCCGCCCAGACGAGCACCCCGGACGATGCCGAAAAGCCGCAGCTGCTGGATTTTCTGGCCGCTGCGCCGGAGGCGGAGGGCGACCCCTACGCCGACCAGCCCACCGTCACCGCACCGGAGCTGCCTGAGCTGACCCCGGCGCAGGAGCTGGCGGGCTACATCCGGTCCCGCTCGGCAGCGGCTCTGGTCACGCCCCACGCGCTGCTGGTCAGCGAGGTGGAGAACGCCGACGAGCTGCTGGCCCAGATGCCGGCTGACCCCCAGTGCGCAGACATCGTCTCCCGCACCGGCGCGAAGGACACCTACTACTATTCCAGCGCCAACATGAGCGACAACTACGCGATGATCGCCCAGCTCATCGAGGACAGGGATCTCTGCGTCATGGTGGCCGAGATGGTGCGGTTCAACGCCCGCGTCTACCCCAGCGCCACCCCGCTGCGCTACTTCCGCCGCTCGCCCTACGACCTGACGCAGGAGGCCATCGAGCAGACATGGCAGGCCATGCAGGGCAGGCCGGAGTACGCCGACATCGAGGAGCTGACCAACAACCAGAATGAGCGGTTCCTCTTCTCCACCAAGCACCTCACCCGCCGCTATGCAAAAGCCATCAGCGACGTGGACGAGTGGACGGACTGAGCCGTCCATCACAACTGAACAGGATAAGAGCTTCTTTGAGCAAAGGTGTCTAAACCGTCCGGCAATCGAAGCCGTTTCCATAAGCAGCGCACACTGCTTACGGAAACAGCTTCTGACACCGCGCCGCAATGCTAAGGGCTGTATCAGCCGGCATTCAAGGGTGGCGGGGGAAACCCCGCCGCCTTCCCGCAGAAGAAACGCTGCAATTTGAAAAAAAGAACTCCTCCCATCCACACAGGGGCTTTCCGGGCCGCACTGTCACTGCAAGGACAGGCGCTGCCCGGGGAGTGCCATCGGCAAAGACAGCCTGCAAGCTGTCTTTCGTCCGGAACGTGCGGAGTTTCTGCGGAGGCGTTTTGATTTTCGGTCAAGACGTCTCCGCTTCTTTTTTACCTGCCTTTTTGATAAAGAGAACACCCCGCCGCTGCCCGCCTGAGCCATAGCAGGCCGCGCCGCTGCGGGCTTTTGGAGGAAGTTTATGAAACAGCCTTTCTGTGCGCCCTCTGAGGCGCTGCGCCGCGTGCTGGATGCAGCTGCGGCCCTGCCAAGACCGGCGGCGGAGACCCTGCCGCTGGACGATGCGGTCGGCCGCATCGCCGCCGAACCCCTGTCGGCCCGGATGGACCAGCCGCCCTTTGACCGCAGCCCCCTCGACGGCTACGCCCTGCACAGCGCCGACACCGCCGGGGCCAGCCGCGAAGCTCCCGTCACCCTGCCGGTGGTCATGAAGCTCTACGCCGGAGATGCCCCCGCCTCTCCCCTGCCCGCAGGCTGTGCAGCCCGCATCATGACCGGCGCGCCTCTGCCCGAGGGGGCGGACTGCGTCCTGATGCAGGAGCTGACCGACGGCGGCGAGGACGCCGTCCGGCTCTATGCCGCCCTGAAGCCGGAGGAGAACGTGGTGTTCCGGGGCGGGGACATCGCCGCCGGGACTGTCATCGCCGGGGCGGGCACCGTCCTCACCCCGGCCCACCTCGGGGTGCTGGCCGGGCAGGGCTATGCCGCTGTGCCGGTCTGCAAAGCGCTCACCGTGGGCGTTCTTGCCACTGGCAGCGAGCTTCTGGCCCCGGGCGAAGCTTGGACGCCCGGCAAAATTTACGACGCCAACGGCATCCAGAACGCCGCCCGGCTGCGGCAGCTGGGCTTCGGCGTCCGGCGGCGGCACTGCTCGGACGACCCGGAGGAGATCACAGGACAGATGAAGGAGCTGCTGGCGGAATGTGACGCCGTCATCACCAGCGGCGGCGTCTCGGTGGGGCAGAAGGACTATCTGCCCGCTGTGCTGGAAGCGCTGGATGCAGACCTCCTCTTCGCAGGCGTGGCCCAGAAGCCCGGCAGCCCCATGCTGGCCGGAACGGTCGGCGGCAAGCTGGTGTTCTGCCTGTCCGGCAACCCCTTCGCCGCCGCTGCGACGCTGGAGCAATACGCCATCCCGGCCCTGCTGCGGGCGGCGGGACGCTGCGAGGAGGGCTGTCTCCTCCTCCGCACCACCTGCACCCTGACCACCGGCTTTTCCAAGCCCAGCAAGGTCGCCCGCTACCTGCGGGCCAAGGCCATGGGCGGCAGCGTGACCATCCCCGGCGAGGGCAGTGCCGAGGCCCATTCGTCCGGCAGCCTGTCGGCCATGATGGGCTGCAACTGTCTGGTGGAGCTGCCTGCGGGCAGCGGCCCGGTGGCCCCGGGCGAAGAAGTGGAGGTGCTTTCCTTTGTACAGTGAACCGAAACAGATCCTTGCCGAGCAGCTGGAGCTGAAGCGCCCGGCGGTGCTGGCCGTCAGCGGCCTGCATAACAGCGGCAAGACGACTCTTCTCGAAAAGCTCCTGCCTGCCCTGCGCAGCCGGGGGCTGAAAGTGGGCGTCATCAAGCACGACGGCCACGATTTCACCCCCGATGTGCCCGGCACCGACAGCTACCGTCTGCGGGAGGCCGGGGCCGAGGGCGTGGCCGTCTACTCCGGCCAGCGCTACCTGCTGACCGAGGCCTTTCGCCTGACGGAACAGGACCTTCTGGCCCTGTTCGAGCGCCACGGCTACGACCTCGTCCTCTTGGAGGGCTTCAAGGACAGCGGCTGGCCGAAGATCGAGGTCGTGCGCCGGGAGATCTCGGACACGCCGGTGTCCTTCCAGCCGCTGGCTGTCGTGGGCGACATCCCGGATGCCGATTTCGGCCTCGAAGAAACGCAGGCGCTGGCCGACTGGCTCGTGGCCCAGATGCCGACGCTGTAAGGAGGAAAACCACAATGAAACTCATCCGCACCGAAGACGCGGCAGGGCAGGTGCTCTGCCACGATATTACCCAGATCATTCCCGGCGAGTTCAAGGGTGCCCGCTTCCGCAAGGGCCATGTCATCCAGCCCGAGGACATCCCCGTGCTGCTCTCCATCGGCAAAGAGAATCTCTACGTCTGGGAGAAGAAGTCCGGCATCCTCCACGAGGACGAGGCTGCCGCCCTGCTGTATAAAGCTGCCGCGGGCAAAAACATCCACGGCACCGAGCCGAAGGAGGGCAAGATCGAGCTCATCGCCGACTGCGACGGCCTTCTCAAGATTGACCGCGACGCCCTGCTGGCCGTCAACCGCACGCCCCAGATGATGATCGCCACCATTCACGGCGACCTGCCCGTGAAAAAGGGCCAGAAGCTGGCCGGCACCCGCATCATCCCTCTGGTCATCGAGCAGGAAAAGATGGACGCCATGCAGGCGGCAGCCGGCAGTACGCCCATCCTGAACGTGCTGCCCATGCAGCCCAAGAAGTTCGCCGTCATCACCACCGGCAGCGAGGTGTTCAAGGGCCGCATCGAGGACAAGTTCACCCCCATTCTGGTGGGCAAGCTGGCGGAGTACGGCTGCGAGATGGTCTTCCACAAGGTCTGCGACGACGACCCGGCGGGCATCACTGCCGCCATTCTGGAAGCGAGGGACGCAGGCTGTGAGCTTATTTTCACCACCGGCGGCATGAGCGTGGACCCCGACGACCGCACCCCGCTGGCCATCCGGAACACCGGCGCGGACATCATCACCTACGGCGCACCGGTGCTGCCGGGGGCGATGTTCCTCGTGAGCTATCTGGGCAGCGTGCCGGTCTGCGGCCTGCCCGGCTGCGTCATGTACGCCAAGCGCACCATCTTTGACCTGCTGCTGCCCCGCCTGCTGGCCGATGACCCCATCACCGCCGAGGACATCGCCCGTCTGGGTGAGGGCGGCCTGTGTCTGGGCTGCGCCGAGTGCCACTGGCCCAACTGCGGGTTTGGGCATTGCTGATGCCCTCTCAGGCGCTTCGCGCCAGCTCTCCCAAAGGGAGAGCCACTGGCGTGTCGGCAAGGCCCGCGCTGGACGAGAAAAGCTCTGCCTGTCGGGAACGGTAGTGCCCTGCGGCAGAGATCCACAGCAGCTTGACAAGGAGCGTTTGTCCAGAAGCTGCTGGCCTCTGTAGCAAGGCCCACCCTTTTGCGTTATATCAGAGCCTCGGGCGTCCAGCTTAGAGCTGCCCGGTCTGCCAACGGCTCCCCCTTTGGGGGAGCTGGCGAGCGAAGCGAGACTGAGAGGGCAAGCCCGGCTTCCAATACGATTTATTTTTGTTAAGCAGAAAGATACGATCATGACTGAAACCAATCTGACCCATTTCGATGCCTCCGGCAACGCCGTGATGGTGGACGTGAGCGAAAAGGCCGTCACCTTCCGGGAGGCTGTGGCCCACGGCATCATCACCATGAATGCGGAGGCCTTTGCCGCTGTGGAGAGCGGCACCGTCAAGAAGGGCGATGTGCTGGGCGTCGCCCGCATCGCCGGCATCATGGCCACCAAGCGCACCAGCGAGCTGATCCCCCTCTGTCATCCGCTGCCCCTGACCAAGGTGAGCGTGGATTTCAGGCTCCTGCCTCAACGGCGGGCTGTGGAAGCCCTCTGCACCGTCAAGACCGCCGGTGTCACCGGCGTGGAGATGGAGGCTCTGACCGGCGTTTCCACGGCCCTGCTGACCATCTACGATATGTGCAAGGCCGTGGACAAGGGGATGGAGCTGGGCGAGATCCATCTGGTGGAAAAGACCGGCGGCAAGAGCGGCCACTATGTCCGGGCGGAGGGCGGCTATGTTTGATTCTTCCGGCCGCAATATCCACTATCTCCGCCTCTCCGTCACCGACCTGTGCAACCTGCGCTGCCGCTACTGTATGCCGGACGGCGTGGAGAAGCTGGAACGGGAGGCCGTGCTGACCTACGAAGAGTTCCTCCGCCTCGCGGCTCTCTTTGCCCAGTGCGGCATCGATACCGTCCGGGTCACTGGCGGCGAGCCGCTGGTGCGCAAAGACGTGGACCAGCTGGTGGCGGGGCTGAAAGCCATCCCCGGCATCCACAAAGTCACCCTGACCACCAACGGCATCCTGCTGGCCCGGCAGCTGCCCGCCCTTCTGAACGCCGGGCTGGACAGCGTGAACATCAGCCTCGACACCCTCCGCCCGGAGGTGTTCCAGCGCATCACGGCCCGGGACGAGTTCTCCCATGTGATGGAGGGCCTCCGCGCCGCGCTGGACAGCGGCATCCCCGTCAAGCTGAACTGCGTGCCGCAGGCGGGCGTCAACGAGGGCGAGCTGGAAGACCTTGCCTCCCTCGCCGAGGCGCACCCATTGCAGGTGCGCTTTATCGAGATGATGCCCATCGGCTACGGCGCAGCCCTGCCCTGCATCTCGGGGCCTGCGCTGCGGGAGCGGTTTGCCCGCCGCTGGCCGGAGTTCGCCCCTCTGCCTGCGGCACAGAGCGCAGTTCTCGGCGACGGCCCGGCAGTCTACTACACCGTCCCCGGCTGGGAGGGTGACGTGGGCTTCATCGCCGCCGTCCACGGCAAGTTCTGTGCCTCTTGCAACCGGGTGCGGCTGACGAGCCAAGGCTTCCTGCGCCCCTGCCTCGCCAGCGAGGCGGGCTGCGACCTGCGGGAGCTTCTGCGCAGCGGTGCAACCGACGCCGCACTTTTACAGGCCATCCGGCAGACCATCTGGGCAAAGCCCCGGGAACATCATTTCGGAGACAATTCCATGCCCGCGACCCGCGGCATGTATCGCATCGGAGGATAACGATCTATGGGAAAACTTCTGGCAATCTGCACCAGCCCCAAGCGCGGCACCGTCAAGACTGAGGTGCCCAGCGCTGTTCTGACCCCGGAGTGGGGCATCATCAGCGACGCCCACGGCGGCAGCTGGCACCGTCAGGTGAGCCTTTTGAGCGCCGAGAAGATCGAGGCGTTCCGCAAGAAGATCTGGGTGGACTACGGCGCCTTTGGCGAAAATCTGGTCATCGAGGGCTTCGACTTCCGCAATCTGCCCGTCACCAGCCGGTTTGCCATCGGCAGCGTCGTGCTGGAGATGACCCAGATCGGCAAGGAGTGCCACAACGACTGCGTCATCAAGCAGCAGACCGGCGAGTGCATCATGCCCCGGGAGGGCGTGTTCGCCCGGGTTCTGGAGGGCGGCGAGATCCATGTGGGCGACGAAGTGACCCTTCTGCCCCCGGCAGCCGACCCGCCCCTGCGGGCCGCCGTCATCACCCTGTCCGACAAGGGCAGCCGGGGCGAGCGGGAGGACAAGAGCGGCCCCCTCATCGTGGAGATGCTCACCGCCGCAGGCTATGTGGTGGAGGAGACCATGATCCTGCCCGACGAGGCCAAGGCCCTGAAAGCCCAGCTCATCCGGCTGGCCGACGGCCGTCAGGTGAACCTCATCCTGACCACCGGAGGCACCGGCTTCTCCCCCCGGGACATCACCCCGGAGGCCACCTATGCCGTGGCCGACCGCAGCGCCCCCGGCATCGCCGAAGCCATGCGGTACCACAGCCTGTCCATCACCCCCCGCGGGATGCTGAGCCGCGCCGCCAGCGTATTGCGCGGCAAGACGCTCATCGTCAACCTGCCCGGCAGCCCCAAGGCCGTAAAAGAGAACCTCGAGTACATCCTGCCCAGCCTTGAGCACGGCATCCGCATCGCCGCCGGGCTGGACGGCGAGTGCGCCCGCAAGTAACATTGTTGTCCCGCTCCGGTTTCGGGACGTGAACATATATGAGGAAATTTTAACCACTCCACTATAGAAGGAGAAAATTCATGAAAACCGATTTCATCTCCCGCCGTAACTTTCTGGCTGTAGCCGGCGTGGTCGGCGCTGCCGCTGCCCTGACCGCCTGCGGCGGCGCTGCTTCCCGCACCGCTTCCTCCGCAGCCGCTTCTTCTGAGGCTGCGTCCTCCGAGGCTTCCGGCGAATCCGTCGAGCTGATCGTCTTCGCCGCCGCCTCCCTGACCGAGACCCTGAACGCCATCGCCGAAACGTACTCTGCCCAGAATCCGGGCGTGACCTTCCGCTTCAACTTCGATTCCTCCGGCACGCTGAAGACCCAGATCCAGGAGGGTGCCGACTGCGACCTGTTCCTCTCCGCCGGCCAGAAGCAGATGAACCAGCTGGACATCACCGCCTCTGCCGACGCGAACCCCGACGGTCTGGACTTCGTGGACTCCGCCACCCGCGTGGACCTGCTGGAAAACAAGGTCGTCCTCTGCGTGCCCGAGGGCAGCGACAAGGGCATCGACAGCTTCGACGCTCTGGCCGAGCACCTGAAGGCGGAGGACATCCTGTTCTGCATGGGCAACAGCGACGTGCCCGTGGGCCAGTACACCCAGAAGATCCTCTCTTACTACAGCCTCGACGAGGCTGCTCTGGCCGCTGCCGGTGTCATCACCTATGGCTCGAACGTCAAGGAAGTCACCACCCAGATCAGCGAGGGCAGCGTGGACGCCGGTGTCGTCTACTGCACCGACGCATACAGCGCCGGTCTGACCCCCGTGGACGAGGCCACTGCCGAGATGTGCGGTCAGGTCATCTACCCCGCCGCCGTCCTCAAGGCTGCTCCTCACCCCGACGCTGCCGTGGCTTTCCTCGCCTACCTGCGCACCGATGCCGCCGCTCAGGTCTTCGAGAGCGTGGGATTTGCGGCGGTGTAAATTATGAGCATCCTTGCCCTCTCAGGCCGCTTCGCGTCCAGCTCTCCCAAAGGGAGAGCCTTAAAGCGTGGCGGGAAAGCAAAGCCTCTCCCTTTGGGAGAGGTGGCATTGCGCAAGCAATGACGGAGAGGGCAAGCCTGCTTATATTTGAGGATAGACATATGGATTGGTATCCCCTCTGGAACAGCCTGCGCATCGCGCTCATCAGCTGCGCGGCGGTGTTCTTCCTCGGCATTTTTGCCGCTTACTATATCGCAAAGCTGCCCCGCACCGTCAAGGGCGTGCTGGACGTGATCCTCACCCTGCCGATGGTGCTGCCACCTACCGTGGTGGGCTATTTTCTTCTGCTGCTCTTCGGTGCAAAGCGGCCTCTGGGCCTCTTCTTTCTGGAGCATTTCGGCGTCAAGCTGGTCATGAACTGGTACAGCGCCATCTTCGCCTCCATCGTGGTGGCCTTCCCGCTGATGTACCGCACGGCCCGGGGTGCCTTCGAGAGCTTCGATGAGACGCTGGCCTGGTCGGCCCAGACGCTGGGACAGTCCAACACATGGATCTTCTGGCGGGTGCGGATGCCCTGCTGTCGGCAGGGCATCCTTGCCGGTACGGTGCTGGCCTTTGCCCGGGCGCTGGGCGAGTACGGCGCTACCAGCATGATCGCGGGCTACACCCCCGGCAGGACGGCTACCATCGCCACTACCGTCTACCAGCTCTGGCGCACCAACGACGAGCTGGGGGCCATGCGGTGGGTGCTGGTGGACATCGTCATCTCGGCGGTGGTGCTGCTGGCCGTCAATCTGCTGGAAAAGAAGCAGAAAGCAGGTGGACGCCCATGAGTCTGGAAGTGCACATCGAGAAAAAGCTGAACGGCTTTACCCTCCGCTCTGACCTCACCGCCGGAAACACCGCCACCGCCATTCTGGGCGCCTCCGGCTGCGGCAAGAGCATGACCCTGCGCTGCATCGCGGGCATCGTGAAGCCCGACAAGGGCCGCATCCTGCTGGATGGGCGGGTGCTGTTCGACAGCGAGCAGCACATCGACCTGCCGCCCCAGCAGCGGGGCGTGGGCCTGCTGTTCCAGAACTACGCCCTCTTCCCGAACATGACCGTGGAGCAGAACATCCTCTGCGGCCTGAACGCAGAAAAAGACAGAGCCGCCCGCAAAGCCCGCTGCGCCGAAATGCTGCGGGCCATGCGGCTGGAAGAGCTGGCAGGCCGCCGCCCCGCCGAGCTTTCCGGCGGGCAGCAGCAGCGCACTGCGCTGGCCCGCATCCTCGTGGGCCGGCCCCGCCTCCTGATGCTGGACGAGCCGTTCAGCGCACTGGACAGCTACCTCCGGGAGGAGGTAGAGGGCGAGGTGGGGAGCCTGCTGGCAGGCTTTGAGGGCACGGCCCTCCTCGTCACCCACAACCGGGACGAGGCCTACCGCCTGTGCCGGGACATGATCGTCATGGACAGCGGGCGGGTGCTCCGCACCGGCACGACCAAGGCCGTCTTCGCCGACCCCCGCAGTACCGCAGCCGCCCGGCTCACCGGCTGCAAAAACATCCTGCCCTGCGCCCGGGTGGACGCCCACACCGTCCGTCTGACAGGCTGCGAGTGCCTGCTGCATCTGGCCGCTGAGGTCCCGGAGGGCTGCACTGCCGTGGGCATCCGCGCCCACGATCTCGCACCCTGTGCCGCCGAAGCCCTCAACGCCCTGCCGGTGGAGCTGCTCTCCGCCAGCGAGAACCCCTTCGACTGGAACCTCATCTTCCGGCTGCCGGGCGGCTCCCGCCTGTGGTGGAAGGTCTCCAAAACGACCCTGTCGGTGGCCGAGCCTGCCGCCCCGGCCTGCCTCGCCGCACTGCCCGGGAGCATCATGCCTCTGACGGACGTGCAGGCGTAGATCGAACAAAAACAGAAATGAGCCGGTGCATTCTGCACCGGCTCATTTCTGTTTTCTTATGATTCTCCGAAGAATTTCTTGGCAATATCGGCGCTCTGCTTGGCGTCCTTGGCGTACCAGTCCGCGCCGATTTTCTCGGCGTACTCCGGCGTCAGAACAGCGCCGCCCACCATGACCTTGCAGTCGAGCTTGGCCGCACGGAGGGCCGCGATGGTCTCCTCCATGCTCTTGAGGGTGGTGGTCATCAGGGCCGAGAGGCCCACGAGATGGACATCCTTCTCCCGGACGGTATCCACCACCGTCTCCACCGGCACATCACGGCCAAGGTCGATGACCTCGAAGCCGTAGTTCTCGAGGATGACCCGGACGATGTTCTTGCCGATGTCGTGGACGTCGCCCTTGACGGTGGCGAGGACGATGCGGCCCTTGCTGGCCCCGGCCCCGCCCCGCTTGGCGATGGCGGTCTTGATCTCCTCAAAGGCGGCCTGCGCGGCGCTGGCGGCCTGCAGCAGCTGGGGCAGGAAGAGCTTGCCCTTCTCGTACTTCTCGCCCACCACGTCCAGCGCCGGGATGAGGGCCTCGTCCACCAGCGTCAGCGGCTCGGTGGTGTCCAGCAGAGTGTGGGTACGGGCAGCGGCCTCGCCCTTGAGGCCCTTTTCCACCGCCTGCATGAGGGCGGCAAAGGGGCCGCTGTGAACCGCATCCGCCTCTGCCGGTGCGTCTGCCGTCTGGGACGCCTGCGCCGTTCTGGCCTGTGCCAGCGCGGTGCTGGCGGGGACTTTATCGGCATAGCGGGCAATGTAGGCCATGCTCTGCCTGTCCCGGTTGGTCAGGACGTTGTAAGCGTAGACCGCCGCCATCATCTCCTCGCTGGAGGGGTTCATGATGGCGAGGTCGAGGCCCGCATACATGGCCATGGTCAGAAAGGCGGTGTTGAGGTAGGGGCGGCAGGGCAGGCCGAAGCTGATGTTGGACACGCCGAGGATGGTGCGGACGCCCAGTTCCTTCTTGCAGCGGGCCAGCGCCTCCACGGTGGCCAGAACGTCCTCCTGCTGGGCGCTGGCGGTGAGGGTGAGGCAGTCGATGTAGATGTCCTCCCGGGGGATGCCATGAGCCAGCGCGGCATCCACGATCCGCTTTGCGATCGCAAAGCGGGCGTCGGCGCTGGGCTGGATGCCACGCTCATCAATGGCGAGGCCCACCACGGCTGCGCCGTACTTTTTGCAGAGGGGCAGGACCCGCTCCAACACCTCCGTCTCGCCGTTCACCGAGTTGACGATGGGCTTGCCATTATAGACCCGCAGGCCCCGCTCGAGGGCATCGGCGTGGGAGGAATCCAGCTGCAAAGGCAGGCTCACCACGCTCTGCAGGGCCTTGACCACCTGCTCCATGACGGCAGGCTCGTCCACACCGGGAGCGCCCACATTGACGTCCAGCACCTGTGCGCCGGCCTCGGACTGGCTGACGGCCTGCTCGAGGATGTAGTTCATATCTCC
>OIPN01000379.1_pt1 | contig 11142 bp, 9 predicted proteins | sample 1585791 | NCBI WGS metagenome assembly OIPN01 (sample SAMN02674606, study PRJEB24791) | human gut metagenome, SKBSTL068 | isolation source: stool | host: Homo sapiens | place: USA
CGTCCTTGTCGATGATGGCAAGGCTCTCGTCCTTGGTGCGGGTGCGGGCCAGCGCATCCAGCTTTTCGATAATGGGCATCAGCTGGGGCACAACGGCATTCAGATAGGCGCGGGGCCACTTTTCCAGCGCCTCGGCCAGAATGGTGTGGTTGGTGTAGGCGCAGGTCTTGGTGACAATCGCCACAGCCTCCTCAAACTCGATGCCCTTCTCGCCCAGCAGCCGGATCAGCTCCGGGATGACCATGCTGGGATGGGTGTCGTTGATCTGGATGGCGGCGTAGTCGGCCAGATCGTGATAGCTGCAGCCCCGGGCGGCGCACTCGGCCAGAATGAGCTGGGCACCGGCGGAGACCATCAGGTACTGCTGGTACACCCGCAGACGGCGGCCTGCCTCGTCGGAGTCGTCCGGGTAGAGGAAGAGGGTCAGGTTCTTGTCGATGGCGGTCTTGTCGAACGCGATGCCGTCGTGGACGATGCTCTCGTCGATGGTGTCCAGATCGAACAGGTTCAGGGTGTTGGTGCGGCCCTCGTAGCCGGTGACGGCCAGCTTGTACAGCCGGGCGGTGTACTCTTTGCCCGCCAGCTCCACCGGATAGGTGACGTCGGTCTTTTCGGCCCAGCTGTGGGCGGTCAGCCACGGGTCGGGCTTTTCGTTCTGGACGCCGTCCTCAAAGGACTGGCGGAACAGGCCGAAGTGATACCGCAGGCCCACGCCGTCGCCGGGCAGGCCCAGCGTTGCGAGCGAGTCCAGAAAACAGGCCGCCAGACGACCCAGACCGCCGTTGCCCAGAGAAGGTTCCGGCTCCACCTCTTCGATGTCCGACAGGCGCTTTCCGGCAGCAGCCAGTGCATCGCGGGCTTCCTCGTACAGCCCCAGATTGATGAGGTTGTTGGACAGCAGCTTGCCGATGAGAAATTCGGCACTGATATAGTACAGCTTGCGGCCGGTGACGGGCTGCACACGGTCTGTGCTTTTCTGCCGGACAAGTTCCAGCAGAGCGAGGTACAGCTCCTGATCCGTGCAGTCGGCCAGCGGCTTGCCCGTGAGATTCTGTAAGGTCTCGGTGAAGTTCATAAATGGATCCTCCTTTGCTACGGAAAACAGGTTTGACATCTGCAATTCAAGATATACCACATAAAACGATCAAAATCTTGCCTTAAAAGTGCAGACTATGGTACAATCCTATCATCAGGAGGTGAGACGATGCAAAATCAGGCTTCTTTGCAGGAAACCAAGCAGCACGGTGCCGTGCGGTTCCCGTTTAATCTGTATCCCTGCACCATCCCGGGGGATTTCCCGCAGGTGGCGCTCCACTGGCAGGAGAGCATGGAGCTGGTCTTTGTCAAGCGCGGCGCGGGGCTGGTGCAGGTGGGCGCTGTGTCTTACCCGGCCCGCATGGGGGACATCTTCGTCTTTACGCCCGGCACCCTCCACGCCCTGCGGCAGACGGAGGGACAGTCCATGGAATACGAGAATCTTATTTTTGAGCTGGAGCTTCTGGGTGGTGCGGAGGACCTTTGCGCCGAGAAATATCTGCTTCCGCTCCAGAGCGGGCGGCTGTCGCTGCCTGCCCGTCTGACCCCAAACGATTTGTGTTATCTTCAGGCTGCCGCCTGTCTGCGGGAGGTGGAGGAGGCCAACCGCTCGAAGCTCCCCGGCTATGAGCTGCTGGTCAAGGGGGCGCTGCTGCGCTTTCTGGCCCTGCTCATTGCACAGGGAAAGCGGCAGCTCCCCGCAGAGACCGCCGACACCCAGCGGCTGAAAGCCGTCCTGCAATGGCTCTCGGCTCATTATGCCGAGGCGCTTCGGGTCGCCGATGCTGCCGGGGTCTGCTCCTTCAGCGCCAGCCACTTCATGCGATGGTTCCGGCAGATGACGGGGCAGAGCTTCATCGCCTTTCTGAACGAATACCGCCTGAACGCCGCCGCCGAAGCGCTGCAAACTACGGATGAGACCATCCTGACCATCGCCTCCCGGTGCGGGTTTGAAACTCTCTCCTATTTCAACCGGGCCTTCAAGGCACACTTCGGCATGACGCCGCGGGAATACCGGAAAAAATAGGAGAGGGCAGGCCAGCTGAAAAGAAAAATCATCCGCGATAAGATCTCACGAGGTTCAGACCGTTCATGAGAAAGGATCGCGGATGATTTTTTGTTTTGAACTCAGACCTCCGGCGGCGGGCAGCAGCTCTCCCGCGGGATGAGCTGGTGCGGCACGATGATTTTTGTGGCCAGAAGGTTCGGGTTTTCGATGTGGTTGATGGTCTGACTGGCGGCTTCCATGCCCAGCTGGTAGGGGTTGACGTCCACGGTGGTCAGCTGGGGGCTGGTGATGCGGGAGAACAGTGAGTTGTTGAAGGACACGATGGAGAGGTCTTTGGGGATGTGCAGCCCCAGCTTGCCGCAGAACTGCTCCAGCACCACGGCAAGGATGTCGTCGCTGACCAGCATGGCGGTGGGATGGTCCGGGGCGGTGAGAAGGGCCTTCAGCGGCTCCTCGTAAGCATCGTTCAGGGTGTTGACCTCCACGCAGTCCTCTTCGCGGGGGGTGATGCCGTGCTTGAGCAGGGACATCTGGTAGCCCCGCTTCGGCGTCACCAGCGCCATGCTGGAAGACCCCAACGCCGTGACCCACACCCTGTTCGGGCAGGAGATCGCCGTCAACGGCTACTTTACCTCCGTGCTGGGTGCTCCGGCGCTGAACATGGGCGTGTTCGTGGGCATCATCGCTGGTTTCGTGGGCGGCGTGGCATACAATAAATACTACAATTTCCGCAAGCTGCCGGATGCACTGGCCTTCTTCAACGGCAAGCGCTTCGTGCCCATGGTGGTCATCGGCTACTCGGTGGTCATCTCCATCGTTCTGTCGCTGTTCTGGCCTGTGGTTCAGACCGGCATCAACAACTTCGGCATCTGGATCGCCAACTCCTCCGAGACCTCTCCGATTCTGGCTCCGTTCATCTATGGCACGTTGGAACGTCTGCTGCTGCCCTTCGGTCTGCACCACATGCTGACCATCCCCATGAACTACACCTCCTTCGGCGGTACCTACACCATCGCTACCGGCGTCAACGCAGGCAGTCAGGTGTTCGGTCAGGACCCGCTGTGGCTGGCATGGGCCAACGACCTCATCAACTTCAAGAAGGCTGGTGACATGGCCGCTTACAATAACCTGCTGGCTACCGTTACCCCCGCCCGCTTCAAGGTGGGCCAGATGATCGGTGCTACCGGTTTGCTGCTGGGCATTGCACTGGCCATGTTCCGCCGGGTGGATGCCGACAAGCGCGCAAACTATAAGTCCATGTTCATCTCCACCGCGCTGGCTGTCTTCCTCACCGGCGTCACCGAGCCGCTGGAATTCATGTTCATGTTCTGCGCCATGCCGCTGTACATCGTGTACGCACTGCTGCAGGGCTGCGCCTTCGCCATGGCAGGCATCATCCATCTGCGCCTGCACTCCTTCGGCAATCTGGAATTCATCACCCGCATCCCCATGTCTCTGCAGGCCGGTCTGGGCGGTGACATCATCAATTTTGTGCTCTGCGTCGCCGCATTCTTTGTCATCGGCTACTTCGTGGCCTACTTCATGATCGGCAAGCTCAAGCTGGCAACGCCGGGCCGTCTGGGCAACTATACCGACGACAACGCGGACGATACCGCCGCCAAGACCGAGAAAAAGTCGGATAACGGTCAGGCCGAGCGCATCATCGCCCTGCTGGGCGGCCGGGAGAACATCGTGCTGGTGGACGCCTGCATGACCCGTCTGCGCGTTACCGTGAAGGACCCCGCCAAGGTCGCCGACCTCGCCGCATGGAAGGCCGAGGGCGCTCTGAGCCTGCTGGTCAAGGGCGACGGCATTCAGGCCGTGTACGGCCCCAAGGCAGACGTCCTGAAATCTGACATCAACGATATTCTGTAAAGACCATGAAACTGTTGACTTTGAATACCCACAGCCTCATCGAGCCGGACTATGAGGCAAAGCGGGACACTTTTGTAGATTTCATCGCAGAGGAACAGCCGGATGTGTTCGCCCTGCAGGAGGTGAACCAGACGGCCTCAGCTCCGCTGCTGGGGGATGTCCCGGCGGGATACTACCCCTGCCCCGGCAATATGGTGCTGCTGAAAGCGGACAACCACGCCGCGGCAGTGGCCCGGATGCTGGAAGAGCGGGGCGTGCATTACCATTGGAGCTGGCTCCCGGCAAAGATCGGCTACGACAGGTACGATGAGGGGATGGCGGTGTTCAGCCGTGCCCCCATCACCGATGCCGAAAACCTTCTGCTGAGCAAAAGCAGTGATTATAACTACTGGAAGACCCGCCGTGTACTGGGCATCTGTGCAGGAGATGTCTGGTATTATGCAGTGCATCTGGGCTGGTGGAATGACGAAGAAGAACCCTTCGCGGCCCAGTGGGAAAAGCTGTCGCAGGCGGCGGGTGCAAAGAAGACTGCCTTCCTGATGGGAGATTTCAACAGCGAAGCCGATGTGCGGGGGGAGGGCTACGACCTTATCCTCAGCAGCGGCTGGCAGGATACCTACAGTATGGCACAGCAGCGGGACGATGGCTACACCGTCGTGGAAGCCATTGATGGCTGGCGGGATGCCCCGGATGCAGCGGCCAAAAAGCGCATCGACCAGATCTGGTGCTCCAAGAAGCTCACCGTAAAAAGCAGCCGGGTCGTGTTCAACGGCCTGCAGGAGCCGCAGGTGTCCGACCATGCCGGTATTTTGATCGAGTTATAAAGGAAAATAAACGAAGATGCAGAGAAGTGCAGGCATTTTGCTGCCCATCAGCAGTCTGCCGTCCCCTTACGGCATCGGCTGCTTCTCGCAGGAAGCATACGACTTTGTGGACTGGCTCAAGGAAGCCGGGCAGACCTACTGGCAGATCCTGCCGCTGGGTGTGACCAGCTACGGCGACAGCCCCTATCAGAGCTTTTCCGCCTTTGCGGGCAATCCGTATTTCATCAGTCTGGATGCTCTGGTGGAGGAAGGGGTGCTGACCGCCGCCGAGTGCAAAAAGGCCAAACTTTGGCCGCAAGGCAGAGGACATCGACTACAGCCGTCTCTACACAGAGCGGGGCCGCCTGCTGCGGCTGGCCTACTCCCGCAGCGACATCGGCCACAACGAGGCATTTGCGGCGTTCTGCGAGAAAAACAAGTGGTGGCTGGACGATTTTGCCCTGTTCATGGCGGTCAAGGGCCGCTTTGAGGGCAAGCCGTGGATCGAGTGGGCCGAGGACATCCGTCTGCGCTGGCAGCCTGCCATGGACTACTACCGCCGGGAGCTGTATTTTGAGGTGGAGTACCACAAGTATCTCCAGTTCAAGTTCGACGAGCAGTGGCGCAGGCTGAAAGCCTACGCCAACAGCAAGGGCATCCAGATCATTGGCGACATCCCCATCTATGTGGCGCTGGATTCAGCGGACGCATGGGCAAACCCGGGCCTCTTTCAGCTGGACAAGGAGAATCTGCCCACAGCAGTGGCGGGTGTCCCCCCGGATGGCTTTTCGCCCACCGGCCAGCTCTGGGGCAACCCGCTCTACCGCTGGGAAGCGCACCGCGAGACCGGCTACCAGTGGTGGATCACCCGCCTGTGGTACTGCTTCGAGCTGTACGACGTGGTGCGCATCGACCACTTCCGCGGCTTCGACGAGTATTTCTCCATCCCCTACGGCAGCGAGACCGCCGCGCCGGGCCACTGGGAGAAAGGCCCCGGCATCGAGCTGTTCCGCGCCGTGGAGCAGGCACTGGGCAAGCGGAACATCATCGCGGAAGACCTTGGCTACATGAGCGACACCGTGCGTCAGCTGGTGCGGGACAGCGGCTTCCCCGGCATGAAGGTGCTGGAATTTGCTTTTGACTCCCGGGATACCGGCAGTGCCAGCGACTATCTGCCCCACAACTACCCTGTGAACAGTGTGGCCTATACCGGAACCCACGACAACGAAACGCTGGTATCGTGGTACAAGACCATCACTGCCGCCGAGCGTACCATGGTGCGGGACTATCTGTACGACTACGCTACCCCAGAGGAGCAGCTCTATAAAAGCATGATCGCACTGATCCTGCGCAGCGCAGCGGCGACCTGCATCGTTCCCATGCAGGACTGGCTGGGGCTGGACAACTCTGCCCGCATCAACAAGCCCTCCACCGTGGGCCAGAACTGGCGCTGGCGGCTGAAAAAGACCCAGCTGAGCAAAAAGCTCCAAAAGGAGATCTGCCAGCTGACCACCCGCTACGGCCGGATGAACTGGGCGTGACAGTGTAGTGTTCTGGACTTGATTTTGGAAAGTTTATTGCAGAATAGTGGCAGAAGTAATACTTATTCAAAAATAAAAACGACAAAGAACAAATAAAAAAGTACAGAATATGAATCGGGACGCGTGACTTTTAATTTTGACAAAAATCAAGGAAGGACTTTGTATAACTTTACAAAACAAGAAAATACGGAGGCAAAAGTTGTTGCAATTTTCGGATTGAAAGAAATAACAGAAAACGCGATACTTTAAGCATCAAAAGGCAAAGACGCTTCGCGAGAGATCGCAAAGCGTCTTTTTTTGTTACCCTGCAAGGCAAGGCGGCTTTGAGGGAGAGATGAAACAGGAAAAGGGGAATGGTCATATCCGGCCGTGCACCCCACTTGGCCGGTGATGGCCACCAGCGGCGCACCGTCCGGATAGGAGTGCGCGAGGCGCACCACAAAAAAGCACGAAGCAGCAATGCTTGGTGCTTTTTCTTTTTGACATGTGCCGCGGGATGCTTTATAATAAGAATGATTTCAGATGTCTGCGGGGCGGTGCGCCCTACGGTAAAATTACGGCAAGCAAAAAAGGGAACTGCTATGAGAGAAGAAAAGGCCAGCGCATTGCCGCTGCTGCTGGACGTGCGCAGAATGGACGAAAATAACCGGGCTTACGCCTACCGTATGCTGCGCAAAAATATTATGACCTTGCAGCTGCAGCCGGGCTGTCAGCTGAGCGAGGCCGAACTGTGCGAACAGCTGGCCATGAGCCGCACACCGGTACACGAAGCGCTGATGATGCTGAAAAGCGAGTGGCTTGTGGATGTTCTGCCGCAGCGCGGCAGCATTGTGTCCAAGATCAGCGTTCCATACCTGAACGAAGGCTTTGCCATGCGCCGCATTCTGGAACCGGCGCTGCTGCGCGGGCTGGCCGGAAAGCTGACAAGGGAACAGCTGAACGAATTTCAGGAACTGCTGAACCGGCAGAACGAAGACCTTTATCTGGATCAGGATGAAGCAGATGACTTCTTCATCTCGCTGGATAACGACTTCCACAGGCTTTTGTACCACGATTCCGGTTACGACCGCATCTGGGAGGCTATGCACAACGTTACTTCCCATATGGACCGTGTGCGGTATCTGGACTCGGCCCTTTGCCGGGGAAATATTGCCTCGGTGCAGAAAGAGCACGAGCAGATCTTTGGCTACCTGCGGGACGGCCTGCCGCTGGACGTGGACGTAGAAGCCCTGTTTGAGCATCACCTTGGCATGTACCGCGAGAATTTCCAGAAGATATTGGAACGGTTCCCGGATTTCTTTGTACGGACATAAACCAAAAAGAGCACCCGCTGCTGACCCTTACAAGGCCATGGCAGGGGGTGCTTTTTTGGTTCAATACGGATACGGCTTTACGCCGGGCTGCGGATATCAATTTACGACGGCAGTGTTTCTGATGGATTTTGCACCAGAAATGCTGCTTTTTCTGTTCAAAACCCGGAAAAACAGCAGTTTGTGCTCTTGAATTGCCCGAAAAGCTTGCAGGAATGCAGGTTTTTGTGGTAATATTTAAGATGTGTTCCCGTTGAGGGGAAGAAAGAGAGGGGTAATCAAATGATCAATATCTGCATCATTGCCACCATTGTGATCTATCTGGTGGGAATGCTGCTGGTTGGCTTTGTCTACAGCAAATCCAACGAGGACAGCAGCGATTTCTACCTCGGCGGCCGCACGATGGGCCCGCTGGTCACGGCTATGAGCGCCGAAGCCAGCGATATGTCCAGCTGGCTGCTGATGGGTATGCCGGGCCTTGCATATCTCACCGGTATCGCGTCGCCGGGCTGGACGGCCATCGGCCTTGCTGTGGGCACTTGGCTCAACTGGCTCATCGTGGCCCGCCGCCTGCGCCGCTACTCGGCCAATCTGGATGCCATCACGGTGCCGCAGTTCCTTTCCCTGCGGTTCCATGACCAGCGCAACCTGCTCAACGCGCTGGGCGCGGTCATCATCATCGTGTTCTTCATCCCGTACACCGCTTCCGGCTTTGCCGCCTGCGGCAAGCTGTTCAACAGCCTGTTTGGCGTGGATTACATGGCGGCCATGGTTCTGTCCGCTGTGGTCATCGTGGGTTACACCATCATGGGCGGCTTCCGCGCTGTGTCTACCACCGACCTGATCCAGTCCATTGTCATGAGCATGGCGCTGATCGCGGTGCTGGTGTATGGCGTCAACGTGGCAGGCGGCTGGGACGTGGTTCTGGACAACGCCCGCAGCCTGCCCGGCTACCTGACCATGGCTGCAAGCCACAATGCGGCAGACAACACCGCCACCTCTTACAGTCTGCTGGACATCGCGTCCACGCTGGCATGGGGTCTGGGCTACTTCGGCATGCCCCACATCCTGCTGCGCTTCATGGCCATTGAGGACGAAAAGAAGCTGGTGCTCAGCCGCCGCATTGCAAGCGTGTGGGTGGTCATTGCCATGACCGCTTCCATCGTCATCGGCATGGTGGGTCTGGGCATGACCAAGGCGGGCGCGCTGGAGTTCCTGAGCGGCTCTTCCAGCGAGACCCTGATCGTGCGCGTGGCCAGCCTGATCGCTCAGCACGGCGTGCTGGCAGCCATTCTGGCAGGTCTGATCCTTGCCGGCATCCTTGCCGCTACCATGTCCACCGCCGACAGCCAGATGCTGGCAGCGGCCTCCAGCGTATCCCAGAACATCCTGCAGGAGTTCGGCCACATGAAGCTGACCGAGAAGCAGAGCCTGTTCGCTGCCCGCCTGACCATCATCTGCATCAGTGTGGTGGGCGTGGTGCTGGCCCGCGACCCCAACTCCAGCGTGTTCGGCATCGTCAGCTTTGCATGGGCCGGTTTTGGCGGCTCCTTTGGCGCAGTGGTGCTGTGCTCCCTGTTCTGGAAGCGCTGCAACTGGCAGGGCGCACTGGCCGGTATGCTCTCCGGCGGCCTGATGGTCTTTGTATGGAAGTACATCATCAGCCCGCTGGGCGGCGTGTTTGGCATCTACGAGCTGCTGCCTGCCTTCCTGGTGTCTCTGTTGGTCTGTGTTGTGGTGAGCCTTGTCACCCCGGCACCCTCGGCAGAGATCGAGGCAGAGTTCGACGCTGCCAAGTAAAAACGATTTAAAATGCCCTCCGCTGTGCTCTGGGCATAGCAGCGGAAAAATGATTGATCCTTATGCAAAAGAGCAAAGCCGGGGGGCTTTGCTCTTTTGCTTTTTCACGGGTGGGGACGGAGAGGAAAACGGCATTTAATTCAAAAGGATCAGCCATGCTTCGCAGCATGGAAGCAGAAATCCAAAACAGAAAAAGAACAGAAGATCCAGCACGAGCCGCATCAGACGGGTAAGCGGCGTGCCGAAAGACATGGCGTGAATGATAAAAAGATTCACCTCACCCCAGCGCCGGTAGTAACCGGTTTGCTCAAAATTGTTCCAGAGCTCAAGAGATAGAAATTCAAATCCGGCAAACAATGGAAAAATGACCAGGGAGGACATCCAGCCGTCGGCCTGAAGCGAACCATCGCTGAGAGTCCGCCAGTGCACAGCTAATCTGCCTGGACAGGCAAAAATTCCCCACAGGGCAAGTGCAATGCTTAATGCAAGAAGAGCAGTACGCACAGAATGCCAGTCTACAGTGTGCTGGCGGCGCAGCATGGTGAAAAAATCTTCCAAAGGAACGGGAGGAGTGTCATCTTTTTGACGGGAGTCATGACAGTGCATCAGGTCAGCGAGGGTCAGGCCCAGCACATCGGCCAGCGGCTCCAGCGTGTTGATGTCTGGCAGCCCGATGCCGCGTTCCCAGCGGCTGACGGCTTTATCCGTAACGTGAAGCTGCTGAGCCAGTTCGGCCTGCGTCATGTTCCGCTCCCGGCGCACTTGTGCAAGGAATGCACCAAATTCTTTTGCATCCATTCTGCTCACATCCTTTTCCACAGGATAACACAGAAATGTGGAAAACACAACCGACGGAGCGTTTACCTGCCGGTCTGCAAAACAAAAAGGACGTGCTCCCTTGCGGGAACACGTCCTTTTTTATCGCTTAAGTATCAGGCAGAGATCAGCTTACAGCTGGGGGCCGGCAGAGACCAGAGCCTTGCCGTGCTCGTTGCCCTCGTACTTCTTGAAGTTCTTGATGAAGCGGCTTGCCAGATCCTTGGCCTTCTCTTCCCACTGGGAAGCGTCAGCATAGGTGTCGCGAGGATCCAGAATGCCGGTGTCCACGCCGTTCAGCACGGTGGGAACCTCGAAGTCGAAGTAGGGGATCTTCTTGGTGGGCACATTGTTGATGTCGCCGTTCAGGATGGCGTCGATGATGCCGCGGGTATCCTTGATGGAGATGCGCTTGCCGGTGCCGTTCCAGCCGGTGTTGACCAGATAAGCCTTGGCGCCGCTCTTCTGCATCTTCTTGACCAGCTCCTCAGCGTACTTGGTGGGGTGCAGCTCGAGGAAGGCCTGACCGAAGCAGGCAGAGAAGGTGGGGGTAGGCTCGGTGATGCCGCGCTCGGTGCCAGCCAGCTTTGCGGTAAAGCCGGACAGGAAGTAGTACTGGGTCTGCTCCGGGGTCAGGATGGAGACCGGGGGCAGAACGCCGAATGCGTCAGCAGACAGGAAGATGACATTCTTTGCAGCGGGTGCAGAAGAAATGGGGCGGACGATGTTCTTGATGTGGTTGATGGGGTAGGACACACGGGTGTTCTCGGTGACAGACTTGTCAGCGAAATCGATGTGGCCCTCAGCATCCAGAGTGACGTTCTCCAGCAGAGCGTTGCGCTTGATGGCGTTGTAGATATCGGGCTCGGAGTCCTTATCCAGGTTGATGACCTTTGCGTAGCAGCCGCCCTCGAAGTTGAACACGCCGTTGTCGTCCCAGCCGTGCTCGTCAT
>OIPN01000385.1_pt1 | contig 10954 bp, 10 predicted proteins | sample 1585791 | NCBI WGS metagenome assembly OIPN01 (sample SAMN02674606, study PRJEB24791) | human gut metagenome, SKBSTL068 | isolation source: stool | host: Homo sapiens | place: USA
GGTCTCCCCTGCCGATGCAGGCAGGACCGTGGCCCAGCTGCTGGGCGAGGTGGAGGTCAAGACCACCCGCACCCTGGTGCTGGAGCCGGGTGCTTATCCCCCGGCGCTGGTGCTGGCCAACTTCAAGGATAAGGATGTGGACACCCTGCTCGACCTGATGAAGCAGGCACAGGTAAACATCCCCCTCAAGGCCGTTGTGACCCCCACCAGCAAGAGCTGGGTGTTCGGTGACCTGCTGGCACATCTTCAGGAAGAGCACACCGCCTTTACCGCCGCAAAGGAGACCGCCAAAGCATGATGACCAAGCGTATTTTTTCCGCCCTGCTGGCGGCTGCGCTCAGCCTGAGCCTGCTGGCTGGCTGCGGCAGCACCTCCGGCTCCACCGCCTCCAGCGCCGCCGATGGCCCGCAGCGTTACTCCACCGTGTTCTATGATGTGTTCGACACCGTGACGCAGGTCATCGCCTACTGCGACAGCGAGGAAGAGTTCACCGCCCAGATGGACGCACTCCACGCCGACCTTGTGGAGTACAACCAGCTCTATGATATTTATAATGATTACGATGGCGTGACCAACATCAAGACCATCAACGACAATGCGGGCACTGCCCCGGTGACGGTGGATGACAAGATCCTCGGGATGCTGGAGCTGGCCCAGACCATGTACGACACCACCGGCGGCAAGCTGAACATTGCGCTGGGCAGTGTGCTGAACATCTGGCACAACTACCGCGAGGCCGCACTGGCCGATGACAACGACAGCAACAACCAGCTGCCCACGCAGGAAGAGCTGGATGCCGCCGCACAGCACTGCGATATCGCCAACCTCATCATTGATGAAGATGCCAAAACGGTCTATCTGGCCGACCCGGCCATGTCGCTGGACGTGGGCAGCGTGGGCAAGGGCTACGCCGTGGAGCAGGCCGCACAGGCCGCCGAAGCCCGGGGCCTGACCAGTGCCCTCATCAGCGTAGGCGGCAACCTGCGGGCCATCGGCACCAAGCCGGACGGCTCCCAGTGGGTAGGCGGCGTGGAAAACCCGTGGAACTCCTCCGAGGTCTACACCAACGGCAGCTCCACTGTAGCCGCCGTCAAGATGAGCGACCTTTCCCTTGTGACCAGCGGCGACTACCAGCGCTACTACGTTGTGGACGGTGTGCGCTACCACCACCTCATCGACCCGGCCACCCTCTGGCCCGCCGCCTACTTTGACGGCGTGAGCGTGCTGGCTCCGGACTCCGGTGTGGCCGACTGCCTGACCACCGGCCTGTTCTGCCTGCCTCTGGAAGAGGGCAAGCAGCTCGTGGAATCGCTGGACGGCGTGGAAGCCCTCTGGTGCACCACCGATGGCGAAGTGGTCACCTCCAGCGGGTGGAGCGATCATACCAATTAAACCTCTCAGTCTTGCATACGCTCGCCAGCTCCCCTAGTAGGGGAGCCCTTGGCAGTGCGGGCAAGTTTTCCCTTCAAATTTGATCCTCTGCAAAAATGGCTCGACGCTATACAGAACGTCGAGCCATTTATTTTTACTTGATATCCAGTTCGGGCGGCACGTCGATCTGGTCAGAGACGTACTTGCCGTTCTTTTTGCGCTGACGCACACACTCGGTGAGCAGATACTCGATCTGCCCGTTCACCGAGCGGAAGTCATCCTCAGCCCACGCGGCAAGGGCATCGTAGAGCTTCGCATTCAGGCGCAGGGGGATCTGCTTTTTCGGCTCTGCCATCAGTACAGGCTGCCGCTGTTCACAATGGGCTGCGCGTCACGGTTGCCGCAGAGCACCACCAGCAGGTTGGAGACCATTGCCGCTTTGCGCTCATCGTCCAGTTCCACCACTTTGTTCTCACTCAGGCGATCCAGCGCCATCTCCACCATGCCCACGGCACCGTCCACGATCATCTTACGGGCATCAATGATGGCGCTTGCCTGCTGACGCTGCAGCATGACCGCCGCGATCTCGGGGGCGTAGGCCAGATAAGTGATGCGGGCTTCGATGATCTCGATCCCGGCAGAGGTGACGTTCTTCTGGATCTCGTCCTGGATGCGCTTTGCCACCACTTCCGAGGAGCCGCGCAGGCTGCCTTCGTCGGCCACACCATCGCCGGTGGTGTCCACGTTGGGAGCTACATCGTAGGGGTAGATGCGCACCACGTTGCGCAGGGCGCTGTCACACTGCAGGGACAGGTACTCCTTGTAGTTGTCTACATTGAACACGGCCTTGGCGGTGTCGGTCACCCGCCAGATCACCGCAATGCCGATCTCCACCGGGTTGCCCAGGCAATCATTGATCTTCTGGCGGGAGTTGTTCAGGGTCATCACCTTCAGGGAGATCTTCTTGCCGTCCTTCTCACGGTCAGCCTGCACCACAGGGCGCTGCTGAACATCACCGCTCTGGCTCAGGACCGTGCCCGCAGCCGGGTTGACGGCAGTGCAGAAGGGATTGACCCAGTAGAAGCCCTCCCCCTTCAGGGTTCCGATGTAATCACCGAACAGGGTCAGCACCAGCGCTTCCTCTGGCTTGAGGACTTTCAGGCCCGCGAACAGGAAAATACCGATGATGGCATAGATGACAGCGATCGCCAGCGGGATAAAACCCAGGAAGGTGGTATACAGCATTACAAAACCGATGCCGCCCACCACAACCGCAGCCACATAACCCAGCAGGGTCAGCAGAAGCATGGTCATGCCGTTCTTCTTGGTCTGTAAGATCTTCTCTTCCATAAAATGTCCCTCCTTTACAGGGTTCGGAAGTTTCTTTCTGATATCAAAATCATATCACATTGTATTTTAATTGTCAAGTACAAACTGCTCTTGCAGATGTGGTATTATTATGGTATAATAAAGCCACAGAGAGGAGCTGATATCATGCCGCGTATTATTCCGATCCGCGACCTCAAAAACACTGCCGCTGTCTCCCAGATGTGCAGTGAATCCAAAGAACCTGTCTATATCACCAAAAATGGCTATGGCGATATGGTCATTATGAGCATGGAAGCCTATGAAGAAAAGATGCAGCTTCTGGACGCATACGCCAAGCTGGATGCTGCCGAACAGCAGGTGGAAGCCGGGCAGACGTTGGATGCCCGCAGCGCCTTGCAGGAATTGAGAGCCCGTTATGGCATATAAGTTGGTTGAAACAACCCTTGCACAGGCAGACCTGGATGCGATCCTGTCCTACCTTGCCTTATCGCTGGAAAATCCAGCCGCTGCCACAGCCTTTGCCAATGAAGTTGAAAAGTGCTACGCGGCATTGGAACAGCTGCCCTATCTTTACGAGCAGTGCCGCGACCCTCGGCTTTCTTCCAAGGGCTACCGTAAAGCTGTCATCAAGCATTACCTGCTGATCTACCGTGTGGATGAAGCACAAAAGACTGTTTACCTGCTTCGATTCTTCTATGGCCGTCAGAATTACGAAACATTGTTATAACACAAAAACCTCCCACTCGAATGAGTAGGAGGTTTTATTACGCACAGTTATAATTACCAGAACCAATACCGTTTCTTGACGGCGATATACACGATCAGGCAGACCACAGTCAGCGCACCGGCGGCGATGAAGAAGGTCCAGTTGATATTGGTGAAGCGCAGATTCTGGTTGGTCAGCAGGTAGCTGCCAGCCGTATCGGCGGTGATGGTGCCATCCTTGTAGCTGTTCAGGAACTGCCACTTTTCGCTGGCAGTGTTGTGCAGATACAGGCGGCTGTAAGCGGCGTTCTCACCGGTCAGGGTGATCTGCACCACGCAGGGCAGCGCGCCGCTTTCGCCCAGCTGGAAGCTCAGGCCGTTTTCATCGGGGGCAAAAGTCAGGGCGGTGCTGAATCCACCCTGAGTGCTCTTGATGCTGGTGCCATCGATCCGCAGGGTATAATCCTCGCCCAGCACGATCAGGCTGCGGCCCGTGGTGCGCAGGGCGCTCAGGATCTCGCCGGTAATGGCAGGCACGTCGCTCTGATAGAGGGACACTTCCTCCCCTGCGGCGTTCTGGATGGCGGCCACGGTGGCATCGGTGGTGACGTTGTCCTCGGTGCCCTCACCGCTGGTATCGCTGCTGCTGCCGGAGGTGGAGGCGGTGCGGTTGACGATGACCGTGACCGAGGTGGAGGCGGTGCCGTTGGAGACCACCACGGAGGTGGCACCCGTGGCAACGCCGGTGATGACACCGGAACCGCTGACGGTGGCAATGCTCTTGTCCTGGCTCTTGAAGGTCAGGCTCTGGCTGGCGGAGGCCGGCGACACCTTGCCGGTGATGGTCTTGGAGGAGCCCGGCTTGAGCACCACATAGTTGGTGTTCAGGGAGATGGACTGGCTGGAGACGGTGCTGGTGTTGGCCGCAACCACCGTAACGGTGGCCGTGCAGCTCACGTTGCCGTCCGTGGCGGTGATGGTGGCCTTGCCGGGGGCAACGCCGGTCACCTTGCCAAAGTTGTTGACGGTGGCCACCTTCTCATTGGAAGAGCTCAGGCTGACGTTGATATAGTTGGCCGCCGAGGTGGGCAGCACTGCCAGCGAAAGGCTGGTGGTCTCGCCCACGGCAATGGTGCTGGATGCAAGGGTGATATCCATTTCGGTGGCGATCATGCTGGCATCCGGCTGGGGGGTGATGGTATAGGTGCAGCTCACCCCGCCGCAGGTGGCGGTGATGTTGGCCGTGCCCAGGCCCACAGCCTGCGCCACGCCCTCACTGTCCACCGAGACAACATTGGGGTTATCAGAGACATAGGTCACGCCGTTCTTGCTGGCAGCATTGGCGGGGGTGGTCACCGGGGAGAGCTGCTGGGCCGTGCCCGCCAGCGGGGCGGCATCGTAGCTGCCGGTCTCGATGCTCTCGGCGGTGACTTTATCCCAGGGAAAGCTCACCTTGGGCAGCGTGAGGGCCAGCGGCGTGGTAACAGGGCCGGCAGCCGACGCAGGCAGGGCGGCGGCACAGGCCAGCACACCCAGCAAAGCTGCGCTGGCGGCCAGCTGTTTCGGGTTCAGTTTCATTCTTTCGTACCTCTTGGGCGTGGAATCGGCGGGCGCTTAGCGGAACAGCACGCCCAGGGCCTCCATCACATAGTCAAAGTAAGTCAGTTCATCGTACTCCACACGGGCGGTGACGCTCATGCCGTTGGAGAGATCCACCTTGTCGCCGCTGGTGCTCACGACATAGGTGTTGTCCGGCTTGATGGTCATCTTGTAGTAGGACCCGCTGGTGTTGGTGGTCACGTCACTGTCGATGGAGGTAACAGTGCCGGTCAGGGTGCCGTAGGAATACTCCGACAGGCCGGTGATGGCGATCTTGCAGGGGTCGCCCACGTTGATCAGCGGCCGGTCGTTGACGGTGACAGCCGCCACGATCTCAAGGTCGCTGTTCTCGCTGGCAACGGTGGCCAGAGCGGAGCCTGCGCTGAGCACCATACCCACCTTGTAGGGGGTGTCCATGTGGATGACACCGGAAGTGGGAGCGTAGATGTAGTAATCGTTTGCGCCGGTGTTCAGGGCATCCAGCTGGGCCTCGATGTTGTCAATGTTGGCCTGCACGCTGGTCAGGTTGGCAGAAATAGACTGCAGGGTGGAGTAGTACAGGCTCTCCACCTCGCTCTGGTTCTGCTCCATCATGGTCTTGATCTGCTCGTCGGTGTAACCGGCGGCCTGATAGGGCGAAGCGTCGAACGCCTTCTGGCTGACCTGGCTCTTGTAGCTCTCGTACTGGTAGTAATAGGGCTGATCATCGATGTCGGTCTCGCTGAAGTAGTTCTTGTCGTCCTGAATGGACTTGAGCAGCTTCTCGTACTGGCTCTTTTGCTTTTTGTAGATGTCCAGCTGCTTCTGGTAGCTGTCCTGCTGGATGTCCAGATCGGTGCTCTTGATGTGGGCAATGAGGTCGCCCTCGGTGACATAGCTGCCCTCCGAGATGTTCAGCTCGGTGATGGAGCCGGAGTAACTGGACATGATATAGGTCTTGTTGGCCGCCTGCACTGAGCCAGTGGACTGGCTGACGTAGGTGCGCTTGTTCTGGGTGCTCCAGATCACCAGAAACACCATGAGGAAAGCCACCAGAAGAATGAGCGCGTAGCCAAAGGCCGGCAGCTTCTTCTCCATCATAATGCGGCGGTCCTGCAGGTCGGAAAGATTCTGAATGCGAGTGGTCATATTACTTCGTCTCCATAAAAACGTCCATGACACCGTTTTCGCTGTCCTGATTGACGTAGATGCTGTAGGCGGTGCCGGTCAGCTCGATCTCGTGCTCGTAGGCATAGATGTTCAGCTTCTGGCTGGCAAGGCTGCTGTGGTCCATGGGGCCGGTGAAGTGGGCGTACAGGCAGCCCTTCACCCGCAGCACAGCGTCCTGCTCGTAGCCCGGCTCCAGGCGGGGGATGAGCTGGTTGACCTGCATCATAAAATAGATCTGCGGCTCCGGGTTGGGGCCGGAGGTAAACTTGACGCACTGGATCACAGGGCCAACCGGCATGGCGCTGTGGCTCTTGATAAAGTTCTGCATCTGGGTCAGGATCACGCCCAGGTTGCCCAGCTCGCTGGCATCGATCTTGCGTGCCAGAACGTTGGTCAGCTTCAGGGTCTTGTTTTCTGCAACTTGGATCTCTCTCATAATAATGTCCACCTGTTTCTTTTTTGTTTGCAATAAGCAATTGTCTGGGGGAAAAGATTCTTTTTTACCGTTTTGCCAAAGACTCTCCTCAAAGCGGTCTCACCCTCTCAGTCAAAGCCTAACGGCTTTGCCAGCTCCCCCAAAGTGGGAGCTCTTGACAAAAAGGGTCACAGCTGCTTTTATATCCGAATTTGTACTTCCCTATCAATGGTCTCGCATACAGCATCAAAATGATTGTTAACATCCCGATTAGAGAACCGTAAAACTTTCAAGCCATAGCCATGCAGGATAGCACTTCGTTCCTCATCGTAAGCTTTCCCCTGTTCAGTATAATGCTGTGAGCCGTCAAGTTCAATAACCAATCTTGCATCCGCGCAATAAAAATCCACAATAAACGATTCAATGATCCGCTGTTTGTAGAATTTTACCGGATATTTCCGCAAGAAAACATACCAAAGCCGTTGCTCCTGTGGTGTCATTTCCCTCCGAAGTCTTCGGGCTACATCCAGCATGTCGTTATTCTTGACAACTGTCGTCTTTTTCATCAGCTTATACCTCTACCGGGCTCACCCTCTCCGTCAGCGCACACGCGCTGCCACCTCCCCCAAAGTGGGAGGTTTTGACAGAATGACTCACTCCCTGCACTGTGGGCAAGTCTGCGTTCACACTACGCAAAGGGAAACCCGCCGTACACTGCGCTATGCCAAGGGCTCTCCCTTCGGGAGAGCTGGCGCAAAGCGCCTGAGAGGGTGAGGATGCTCACGGTAAGCCACTCACACAGCGATAAAGTGTCACTATGTAAAGAGCATTCCTGTAAGGATAAACATAATCTTCTACCACACACAATTGCCTACCGCAACGCGATAAGCAACATAAAAATAAGGTGTGCCAGGAGGCACACGCCTCCTGGCACACCATAACGAGGCATTGTTGTCTGCCCCGCGCTAACAAGTAGGGCGGTGCAGTTTCCTCAACGCTTCATAATTTTAGATCACGTCTAATTAGACGGTGAACTTAACTTCGGTCTCCTTGACGGTGTTCTTGGTGGGAGCCACGCCCAGGTTGTAGACAGCAGCAGCAATGCCCAGAGCGTTCATGGCATAGTCACCAAAGTTGTTCTTCTCGATCTTGTTGCCGTGAACATTGGTGCCGAACAGGTTCTTGCCGATGTTGCCGACTTCCTTCCAAGTGGTCTGGCCGCTGAACAGGACACCGATGGTGCGGTCAATGGTGGACTTCAGGAAGGTGTTGCCAACCAGGGTCACGATGTTGGTGTTGAAGGTCTTGATGTTCTCAATACCCCAGATAGGAGCGGTAACAGCGCCGATAGCGTCGATAAAGCTAGCGCCACCGTTGACGTAGGTCATTTCGTTCTCTGCGATAACAGAGTAGTTTGCAGGCATCATCATAATGAATTACTCCCTTCAAATGAATGAAAAAAACTTATTTTGGCGATCTTTTTCCGGCTGCGCATCCATCCAAAGATCATTTATGTAACCGAGTGCGCACTCGGCTGCAACTTAATAGGTCATTGCCTCGCCATCGTCGTCTTCTTCAACGACTGCCGCAGGGGCAACGGGTGCAGGCTCTTCCTTCTTGCGGCGGAAGATGCCCTGCTGCAGGTTCCAGAGCTCGTAATATTTGCCCTGCTTTGCCAGCAGCTCGTCATGGGTGCCGCGCTCCACGATCTGGCCGTGATCCATGACCAAAATCAGGTCGCAGTCACGGATGGTGGAAAGGCGGTGTGCCACGATCAGCATCGAACGGTCAGCCAGCTGGTTATAGATCATATCAAAGATGGTATTCTCTGTACCAAAGTCCAGGCTGGAGGTCGATTCATCAAAGATGTAAAGGCTCGAATCCTTCAGGAACGCACGGGCCAGTGCAATGCGCTGCTTCTCACCACCGGACAGGCCGTTGCCGGCTTCCTCCAGATAGGTGTTGTACTGCAGCGGCAGCTTGCGGATGAACTCATGTGCGTCGGCCTTCTTGGCCGCCTCCCGTACCTGATCGAGGGTCGCCTCGGGGCGGGAGATGCGGATATTCTCGAAGATCGTCTTGCTGAACAGCTCAACGTTCTGCGGCACATAAGAAATTGCGCGGCGGACAGAATCATTGGTGTATTCAGCCAGATTCACACCGTTCAAGTCGATCTCGCCATCTTCCGGCTCATAATACTTGAGCAGAAGCTTGGTGATCGTGGATTTGCCGCTGCCGCTGCTGCCCACCAGCGCGACCTTTTTACCGGCCGGAATGGTAAAGCTGATGTGATCCAGTGCAGGGGCACGGTTGCCATAACGGAAAGTGACATCCTTGAACTCGATATCGCCCTCCACCTTGTCCAGATCGGTGCGGTCTTCGTCGCCGACCGTCTCGGAGGGATAATCCATGATCTCGCCCAGACGCTTCATGGAAATGCTGGCCTCCTGAATCTGCATCTGCAGACCGATCAGGTTGCTCAGCGGGGAAGTAAAGTAAGAGGACAGCGTGCTGAAGGCCATGAATCCGCCCAGTGTCATCTCCCCCTTCAGAACCTGACTGATACCCACATAGGTGGTCAGCATGCTGAAACCGGTGGAAATGAAGGAGGAAATCAGGCCCTGCGTGGTGCTGATCTTGCTGGAACGCAGGCTGATCTTCAGGCTCTTGATGTACTCACGCTCGAGGTTCTCCATTTCGGTATCCTCGTTGGCGTTGCACTTGACCGTCTCAATGCCGCGCAGGCTTTCGATCATCTGGCTGTTCAGTGCAGCGGACTGCACCATGGTCTCTTCGTTGATCTTTTTGTAAGGCTGCTTGTAGATCAGCACCAGCAGAATGCTGACCAGAGCCATGAACAGCGAGATCGAGAAGAGCATCGCATTCATGCGGAACAGGATGATACCGGTAATAATGGCCATCGAGATATCCATGATCAGGCTCAGCGCAATGCTGGTAAAGATGGATTTGATGGTGTTTGCATCCGAATAACGGGTGGTGATATCACCAGTCTTGCGGGTGGCAAAGAACTTCATGGGCAGACGGAAGATATGCCCGAAGTAGCCCAGCATCAGCGGAATATCGATCTTGATGGATAGGTGGATCAGAACCCACTGCCGGACAAAGCCCACCAGCGTATTGGTGATGCTGACCATGCTGAACACAAGGATCAGCGTGACCAGCAGATTGTCTAGGCCATATGGCAAGACCTCGTCCATCAGGATCTTGTTGAACATGGAGGAGGCAATGCCCAGGATCGTAACGATCAGAGAACTCAGGATCGCATAGGCAAAGAGCTTTTTCTGGGGCAGCAACAGGTCGACGTAACGCTTGAACATGCCGCCCTTTTCGATCTTACCGCCCTTGAACTCCGAGGTGGGGTTCATCAGCAGCAGAACACCGGTAAAGTTCTTGTAGAACTCATCCAGAGAGATCTTTTTCAGCTCGCTGCCGGGGTCGCCGATCACGACATAATCCTTGCACTTGTGTTTTTTGCCGTTCTTCTCATCTTCCTTGGCGGCTTCGGCTTCTTTCAGCATGTGCCGACGACGCTCACCGTCATCTTTGATGGTGGTCTTTTTAAAGACGACCACAAAGTGGGCCAGACCCTGATCGGTGATGACCTGCGCAATGCAGGGCAGCGAGAAATCGCTGAGGAAATTTTCACGGTCTACGCGAACCGCTGCAGTGGTGAAACCCAACTCATTAGCGGCTTTCTGCAAACCAACAAGGTTCGTGCCTTTCAGGTCGGTACCCATCATATCGCGCAGGCGGGTGATGGTAACTTCCTTTTTGTAATGGAGGCACACCATTGCGAGGCAGGCAGCCGCACAGTCAGTGGTGTCGTGCTGCCGGACATAGGTATAACGCATAGATGCTTCCTTTGATCATATACAAATTTATTCAAACAGCGGCAGGCGTTTTGAAGAAGCGGCCTGCCGCAGATCTGACAACGTGAAAAGAGCCGGAGCCTGAAACAACAGCACAGAGACCGGTGCTTTGTCCTGTCCTGCGGAGAACCATGACAAAACACCGGTCGGCTGCTATCAAAAGAAGGGAGCACCTACCCTTTGATCTGTGTGCCGGACTTTGGAAAAACAGATACAAATTCCCAAAGCTTATAAGCAGTATACCACAATGTGACATCTTCTTCAAGTAGTCAAATTTTAAGAAATCATTATGCTTGATGCTTTTTTCGCATGGATGCTGTGTTTTTGGGACAGAGAAGCCCAAAAAACAGAGGAGAAACACGACTGCATGGCTGTACAGAAAAAGGGTGTAGTGTGGGACAAACAAAAAAGGCAATGTTCTGTGGAACATTGCCTTTTCTTCTGGCGCCTCTTGCCTGACTCGAACAGGCGACACCCTGATTAACAGTCAGGTGCT
>OIPN01000402.1_pt1 | contig 10713 bp, 10 predicted proteins | sample 1585791 | NCBI WGS metagenome assembly OIPN01 (sample SAMN02674606, study PRJEB24791) | human gut metagenome, SKBSTL068 | isolation source: stool | host: Homo sapiens | place: USA
GAGTTCAGACGTGTGCTCTTCCGATCTCCTTGTATCCATGTAGGTATCTTAAATTTCAACCAGATGATAAGCCCAAATTATTACCATAAATTCTGTCTCATGGATGAGAAAACGAAGGAGATATATAGTAGAAAATTTCAATTTCATATGTTAGAATTAAAGAAATTAAAGTATGCAAAAGAGAAACAACAAAGAAAGCCATTATATCAATGGGCAAAACTGATAGCTGCACAAACATGGGAAGAACTAGAGCAGGAATCAAAAGGTAATAAATACATGGAAAGGGCGCTGGAAGAGATGATAAAAATCAGTCAGGATGAAATGGAAAGATACCTATATCTACGAGAAGAAATGGCAGAAAGCGATAGAGTCAGTCAGATGCAAAGTGCAAAAAGGATTGGACGTAAGGAAGGAGAAATATTAAAATTAATTTCATTAGTTCAAAAGAAAATTTTGAAAAATAAAACTTTGCCACAGATTGCAGAAGAATCAGAAGAAGATACGATAGTAATTGAACCTATTTATACATTAATAAAAGAGAATCCAGAGGCAGAGAAAGAAGAAATCTACAAAATGTTGAATTTGTAAGGAGTTTAACAATCATTTGTTGACACATAAAAATAACAACACCAGTCTTGACATCCAATCATCGTTTGCATATAATAAAACCAATAGAAATAGTAGGAAATACAAAAATACCAGCGGAAGCGCAGCATAACAAGAATAGAAATGCTAAGCATCCGCTTTTTTATTCTAAATAAAAGGAGAAAGAAATGTTAAATCAGTTTTCAAGAACAGAACTATTACTTGGAAAAGAAGCACTTGATAAATTAGCAGGCAGCAGAGTTGCTGTCTTTGGAATCGGTGGTGTTGGTGGATATGTATGCGAAGCCTTAGTACGAAGCGGTGTCGGTGAATTCGACCTTGTTGACGATGATAAAGTCTGCTTAACAAACCTAAACCGCCAGATCATCGCAACAAGAAAAACAATCGGAAAATACAAAGTAGAAGTGATGAGAGACCGTATTTTAGAGATCAACCCAGATGCGAAAGTCAACGTTCACAAATGTTTCTTCTTACCAGAGAATGCCGATGAATTTCCATTTGAGGAATATGACTACATCGTTGATGCCGTTGACACAGTGACAGCAAAGATCTCATTAGTTATGGCAGCAAAGGAAAAGAATGTACCGAACATCAGCAGTATGGGAGCTGGAAATAAATTAGATCCAAGCCAGTTTAAAGTGGCAGATATCTATAAGACAAAAGTATGCCCTCTTGCAAAGGTTATGCGAAGAGAATTAAAGAAGAGAAGAGTTAAGAAATTAAAAGTTGTATATTCAGAAGAAATGCCGATCAAACCAAAAGATGATATGGCAAACAATTGCAGAACAAACTGTATCTGCCCTCCAGGAGCACAGCACAAATGTACAGAGAAAAGAGCGATTCCAGGCAGTACAGCATTTGTACCATCTGTCGCAGGACTGATCATCGCAGGGGAAGTAGTGAAGGATTTATGCAAGGCGTAAAAAGTGTAACAAAACAAGCATTTATGAAATCCATACCAATCATGTGCAGCTATATATTTGTCAGTATGGCATATGGAATGATGATGGAGAATGCAGGATTTGCGTGGTATTATTCGCTTCTTACAAGCCTTACCGTGTATACAGGAGCTTTTCAGTTTGTCCTGATCACATTTTTAAGTAGCGGGGCATCAATCGTTACGATCGCAGTGACGGCATTGTTGATGAACAGCAGACAGAGTTTCTACAGCCTTTCATTTTTGGAGACATTCCGTAAGATGGGAAGAAAGAAACTTTATATGATCCATACGATGACAGATGAAACATATGCGGTAAACTGCACAATCGAAGACAAAGATGAAAACAGCAGAAAAGAGATGTTTCTCGTTGCATTCTTCAGCAGATGTTACTGGATGTTTGGAGCAGTGATGGGCGGTCTGATCGGGCAGTTGATCCCATTTGAATTAACAGGAATTGATTTTTGTATGACTGCATTATTTATCATCATTTTTATCGATCAATGGGAGAAAGCGGACAAACATTTTCCAGCGATCACAGGAATTCTGATCGCAGTGATCGCATTACTGATCTTTGGACAGACCGCATTTATGCTGCCAGCATTGGTGATCGTTTCAGGAGTTTTAATCTTCTGGAATAGTGAACAACAGGAAATTTATACAGAAAGGGCAAAATAATGAACACAAAAATGGCATTGATCGCGATTTTCGTTTCTGCCGTGATTACATTTGGACTTCGAGCCCTCCCTTTTCTTGTATTTCAGGAAGGAAAAGAGCTTCCAGATCAGATAAAAAGATTAGGAATGGTGTTGCCATCTTCGATCATGGCAGTACTGATCGTGTATTGCCTGAAAGATGTCGGGGATGACTTTATGGCAGATGGTTTATGGAAACTGATCGCAGCAGCAATCACTGCAGTCAGTTACAAATGGAAACATAATACGCTGATCAGCATTTTACTTGGAACAGTGAGTTATATGCTGTTCTTACATTTTTTTGGATAGAACTAATTTGAGATAGAATAAAACATAGGATGAAACAGGAGATATATATGGCAAGAGAAATAGAGACAAAATGTATTCATTTAGAAGAGGAAGAAAATTCGATCAACCACTATGGTGCGATCAGTTACCCAATCTATCAGTCAGCAACATACGCACATCCAGGAGTCGGACAAAGCACAGGTTATGATTACAGCCGCCTGCAGAATCCAACGAGAGAACATCTGGAGAAAACAGTGGCTTCTCTGGAAAATGGAATCGATGCATTGGCATTTTCCTCAGGAATGGCAGCGATCACGTTGATGATGGAATTATTCAAACCGGGCGATCATCTGATCGTGGATGCAGATTTATATGGCGGCAGCATCCGTCTATTTAATCACGTATCTGAGAAAAACAGAATCGAATTTTCTAGTGTAGACTGCCACAATGAAAATGTTGCAGCATATATCAGAGAAAATACAAAAGCAGTTTATATCGAGACACCAACCAACCCAATGATGAACGTCACAGATATCAAAGCATTAGCTGAGATCACAAAGAAACATAACATTCTTCTGATCGTTGACAATACATTTTTATCTCCATATTTTCAGAATCCATTAGATCTCGGAGCAGATATTGTTGTACACAGCGGAACAAAATACCTTGGAGGTCATAACGATACACTGGCTGGATTCTTAGTTACAAACAGAGAAGATATCAGTGAAAGATTTCGCTTCCTGATCAAGACAACAGGAGCTGGATTAGCACCATTTGACTGTTTCCTGATCCAGAGAGGGATCAAAACCTTAGGAGTCCGCATGGACCGTGCACAGGAAAATGCGATCGAGATCGCAAAATGGTTAAAAGAACAGGATATCGTAAAGAAAGTTGTTTATCCAGGATTCAAAGAACATCCGGGATACGAGATTATGAAAAAGCAGGCAAGAGGATTTGGTGCAATGCTTACATTTGAACTTACGAAGAAAGAATATGCGATCAATATCCTTGAAAAAGTAAGAATGATCAAATACGCAGAAAGTCTTGGTGGGGTGGAAACACTGATCACATATCCAATGACACAGACACATGCAGACGTTCCAGAACATATCCGCAAACAAAACGGGATCACGGATTGTGTGTTAAGAATGTCTGTCGGAATTGAGAATGTCAAAGATTTATTAAATGAACTGGAAGAGGTATTTGCAGAAGTACGAGGTGAATAAACTTTTGAAAAGGAGTGATTTGAAAAATGATGCAGAAGATTCAAAAATTTGGAGGTGCGATGTTACAATTAAAATAATTGTTATCTGATTTCTAAATATATAAAATTCATAAGTCCCAGAAAAAAGCGTAAAGTTTTGTTCTGGGACTTATTTATTTTGAAAGAATATGTTAAATTGGTAGAAAATAATATTTATGGACAAAATCAAGGGAGAAACGTTATGAAGAATATAAAAGTTATAATGTGTGATATTGATGGAACACTGTTAAATAGCAAGGGAATTGTTACCTCCAAAACAATTGATGCGATAAAGAAAGTTCGAGAACAAGGAATCTTGTTTGGAATATCAACAGGAAGAGATGTTCCAAGTGTAAAAAGGTTGTTTGGAAAATGGGGAATTGGCGGGCTTGTTGATATGGTCGTTGGAAGCAACGGAGGTGAGATTTATGATTACAAAACCGATTATTATGAAGAAAATTTTGCCCTTCCAGGAAACCTGATCGCAAATATCATGGAGCATTATAAAGATATGGATGTGAATTTTGCAATTCATGGGGATGGAGTTTTGTATACTCCGAAAGAAGATGAACTTATTAAAATTTTATCTAAAGGTGATCAGCTTCCATATGAAGTCATTGATTTTGACGAGTATTTAAAAGAAGATCGTTTAAAACTTCTTATTGTTTGCAAACCAGAAACTATGCCGGCAGTTATCGAGAGAGCAAAAACCTTTAAAAATGAACGTTTCAAATGTGCAAGTCTTCAAACGACGCAACACCTGTTTGAATTTATGGATCCTAGAATCTTAAAATCCTTTGGATTACAAAAACTGATGGAGATGCATGGATTTACAATGGAAAATCTCTGCACATTTGGAGATGCAGATAATGATTATGATATGACCTTGCATGCAGGAGTCGGAGTCGTCATGGCAAATGGAAGTGAAAAAACAAAAAGTGTTGCAGATCATATTACCAAAGACAATGATCACGATGGAATTGGAGTGTTTCTGCAAGAACATTTGATCTCCAGATCATAAGAATCTGTGGATTAAAAATATAAAGAGAACTTATAGCAAATCAAAAGAAAAACCTATAACAGAAATAATGCAAAAGATGTTGACAATAAAGATATGTGGTTGTATAATCTAAAACATAGAAAACCTAGTAGAAAAATAGGAAATAAAACGGAATAAAAACAACAACTTTTTATGGAGGTTTAGAATTATGAGTAAGATTACAGCAAGCGCATTAGAATTAATCGGAGGAACACCACTTCTTAAAGCAGATAGATATGCAGACAAAGCAGGAGTGAAAGACGCAACGATCCTTACAAAACTTGAGTACTTAAATCCAGCAGGATCTGTCAAAGACCGTATCGCATTGGCAATGATCGAAGATGCAGAGAAGAAAGGTCAGTTAAAACCAGGATCAACGATCATCGAACCAACAAGTGGTAACACAGGAATCGGTCTTGCAGCAGTTGCAACAGCAAAAGGATACAGAGCGATCCTTACACTGCCTGACACAATGAGTGTTGAAAGAAGAAACTTATTAAAAGCCTATGGTGCTGAATTAGTATTAACAGAAGGTGCCAAAGGAATGAAAGGTGCTATCGCCAAAGCCGATGAACTCGCAAAAGAGATTGACGGAGCAGTCATCTTAGGACAGTTCGTAAACCCAGCAAACCCAGCTGTACACAAAGCAACAACAGGACCAGAGATCTGGGATCAGACAGACGGTAAAGTAGACATCTTCGTAGCAGGTGTTGGTACAGGAGGAACATTAACAGGTGTTGGTGAATACTTGAAAGAACAGAACCCAGATGTTAAAATAGTAGCAGTTGAACCTGCAACATCTCCAGTATTATCAAAAGGAACAGCTGGAGCACATAAGATTCAGGGAATCGGTGCTGGATTCGTACCTGACACACTGAATACAAAGATTTATGATGAAGTTATCACAATCGAGAATGAAGATGCATTTACAGAAGGAAGAGCATTCGCACACAGCGAAGGAATCTTAGTTGGTATTTCTTCAGGAGCAGCATTAAAAGCAGCTACGATCCTTGCAGAGAGACCAGAGAATAAAGGAAAGACAATTGTAGCATTACTTCCAGATTCAGGAGACAGATACTTATCTACAGCATTATTCGCTGAAGACTAGAATAAGAGGAAAGAATATGGAAATCACGGTACAGCAAGTAGAATTACTGTCCGATGATGATTATATCTACCTAGATGTAAGAGGTGAGATCGCATACCAGCATGGACATATACCGAAGGCTTACGAATGGGCTGGTGATTTCTCTCACATCGAGGAACTTCCAAAGGATAAGAGGCTGATCGTATATTGCAACTATGGAGAGAAAAGCGCCCCAATTGCCGAACAGTTAAGACAAGAAGGGTATGAAGCTTTGAACTTATCCGGCGGTTACCGAGAATGGTTATTACATGTGACATCCCAAAAAGAACAGATGCAGGACGTTTCAAAGGACGGACTGCATCTGTTTTCGTCTACAGAAGAATTAACACCAGACGAGGTTAAACGATATGATCGTCAGATCATCCTGCCACAGGTAGGAAGTGACGGACAAAAGAAATTAAAGAAATCAAAAGTTCTGATCATCGGAGCTGGCGGCTTAGGTGCACCAGCGGCTTTATATCTTGCGGGAGCAGGCGTTGGAACGATCGGAATTGTGGATGCAGATGATGTCAGCGTGTCAAACTTACAGAGACAGATCATTCACACAAGCAAAAGAGAAGGAACAAATAAGGCAGAATCAGCAAAGAAATCAATGCTTGAATTAAATGAGCATATCAAGGTAAACACCTATCCAGAATATTTATATGCGGATAACGCAGAAGAATTGTTCAAAGAATACGATTTTATCATTGATGCTGTGGATAACTTTGAGACAAAGTTCCTGATCAATGATACATGTGTGTTGTTAAAGAAACCATTTTGTCATGCAGGAATCTTACAGTTCCAGGGTCAGGTTATGACCTATGTTCCAGAAGAAGACCAGCCATGTTACAGATGTATCTTTGAGGAGATACCAGAAAGCGGTTCTGTGCCAAACTGCAGTCAGGCAGGAATTATCGGTGCAGTCGCAGGAATCATTGGATGTATTCAGGCATTAGAAGCGATCAAGTATCTGTTAGGAATCGGGAAATTGCTGACAGGCAAGATGCTTGTGATGGATGGATTAACGATGAATACAAGAGTAGTTAAATTTCCATCGAAGAATAAGAACTGCCGTGTCTGTGGAGAACATGCGGATATTACGAGCGTGAAAGAAAATAGGATGGAATATGTCGGGGCCGCTTGTCCGGTGCAATAATATTAATAGAAAAATATAAGGGGTAGAAGATAGAATTCTGCCCTTTATATTTTAATAGGCTCTCGGAATCATGAGCCTTCCGACTAAGATGCATTGGTCGGATGAACCTTGGAAAGTAAATATTATCCAGAACGGACATGAAAAGTAATAAAAGTAAAATAATAAGGAAGAAGGCATTCAGGCTTAGCATAGAAATTCTAAGTTTGGATGCCTTTTTCTGGTGATAGATACATAAAAATGTCAAAGTTCTGTGAACAATTCCATTTCTCACAAATTCATAACATTTTTCATCTATAATAAATCAAAAATCAGAGAAGTATGCAAAAAAGGAGGAATTCCACAATGCGGTTATTACTTGCAGAAGATGAAAGATCATTATCAAGAGCGTTAGTTACGAGGAAGTATTAAAAACCATCAGAGATAAGAAAAATCTGATTCCAATTCTGATGCTGACAGCGAAAGCAGAGATTGACGATAAAGTAGAAGGACTGGATCTTGGAGCGAATGATTATCTCACAAAACCATTTGCGGCAAAAGAATTGTTGGCAAGAATCCGTACCATGATCAGAACGCAGACAACACAAACAGAATCAATTTTGTATGTCGGAAATATCACATTAAACAGAGCGACTTTTGAACTGACATCACCAACAGGAAGTTTTCGTCTTGCGAATAAGGAATTTCAGATGATGGAGATGTTTTTATGTAATCAGGGCCACAGTATCACGCACAAACGTCTGTTGGAAAAAATCTGGGGAGATGAAAAACAGGTACAGACGAACGTTGTATGGATGTACATTTCTTATCTTAGAAAGAAATTAGAAGCACTCCACGCAAATCTTCAGATTACAGAGGCAAGTCACGCAGAATATATTTTGGAGGTGGGAGGATGATCCGAAAACTTCGAATAAAATTTATAGCGATTTCCATGACATCAACGATCATTGTATTATTTCTGATTCTTGGATCGATCAATTTGCTGAATTACCGGGAGATGAGTCATAATGCAGATACGATCTTAGATTTCCTGAAAGAGAATGATGGAGAATTGCCAGAAAATCTCTATAAATCTCAACATAAAAAGACAAATGGAATATCACCAGAAACTTCCTTTGAGTCCCGCTATTTTTCTGTATTTTTGAGCAATAACAGACAGAGATGTGAAGCGGATACCGATAATATCTCAGCGATCGATGAAGAAACAGCGATCAAATATGCACAAAAAATCAATAGAAGTAACAAGAACTGTGGATTCATTTCAAAATACAGATATATGAAAGAAAATACTTCAAACGGAGTAAAAATATATTTTCTGGATTGTACAAAATCCATGATGTCATTTCAGACTTTTCTTGTCACTAGCTTTTTTGTTTCTATTTTTGGTGTTAGCACCGTTTTTATTTTGGTGGTGTTGCTTTCAAAACGGGCAATTGAGCCAGTGGCAGAAAGCTATGAAAAACAAAAACGCTTTATCACAGATGCAGGACATGAGATCAAGACACCGCTTACGATCATTGATGCAGATACATCGATCTTAGAGATGGAATACGGAGAGAATGAATGGCTTGATGATATTCAGGTACAGACAAAGCGGCTTGCAGGTCTTACAAATGATCTGATCTATTTGTCACGGATGGAAGAAAAACAGACAAAAACAACGATGATCGAATTCCCATTTTCGGAAGTAATATCAGAAGAAGCTCAGTCATTTCAAGGACTTGCCAAGGTCAAAGGAAAAAATTTTATGGTAGATATTGAACCGATGTTGTCACTTAAAGGAGATGAAAAAACAATCCGACAGCTAATCTCCATTTTGCTGGACAACGCGGTCAAATATTGTACCGAGCAGGGACAGATCAGACTGACAGCTGCACATAAAGGGAAAAATATTATTTTATCTATATACAATACCTCACAGCCACTGACAAAAGAAAATATTGATCATTTATTTGACCGGTTTTACAGAACGGATGAATCAAGAAATTCCAAGACCGGCGGTTATGGCATTGGCTTATCGGTCGCAAAAGCTGTGGTTGAAGCACATCATGGGAAGATTATGGCATCAAGTGAAGATGGGAACTCTCTTTTGATCACGGTTATCTTAAAGATATGAAAAACAGGAGGATTTATGACATACGAAGAGTTTTATAAAGAACAGTATCCGGTTTTATTAAAAGCAGAAGAACAATTGAAGAATCTGATCACCCAGTTTGAAACAAACGAAAATAAGAAAAAGATCGCATACTGCAGCTCTAGAATCAAAAGTCCGGAAAGCATGAAGCAGAAACTCTTGAAAAAGGGGGAAGAACCAAATGCTGAAAATGCGGTTTCAAAAGTAAATGATGCAGTAGGAATCCGTGTGATCACATCATTTGTAGATGATATTTACAAAGTATCAGATTGGATTATTTTACAGAATGATATAGAAGTGGTTAACATTAAAGATTACATTGCATATCCAAAGCCAAATGGATATCGAAGTTATCATATGATCATTCATCTGAATGACCTGAGCTTAAATGCAGAGATTCAGATCCGCACGATCGCGCTGGATTTCTGGGCAAATCTTGAACACCAGATGAAGTATAAGAAAAATATTAAGGACGAAATAATGATTCGCTCCGAATTAAAACGATGTGCGGACGAGATCGCATCGATTGACTTGTCTATGCAGACGATCAAAGATTTGATTCAAAACGATGAAAAATGTTGCAAATAGGTACATTTTTCATAAGAATTTATGAAAAAAATATTACGAAATGGTTTACATATGAAAAATGAGGTAGTAAACTAGAAGTAGTCGGTAAAAAATGGAACTAAAGGGAGGAAATATGAAGAGAAAGACTACTGGAATCCTCATTTCCTGTGTAGTAAGTATATGTTGTATGGTGGTCTTATCCATGAGTTCACATACACATGATGTATATGCTTCCTATTCAAGATATGTAACAGCCAATAACGTAGTGGTTCGTAAAAAAGCATCAAATAAGGGAAAGATCGTTGGATCATACAAGAAAGCAGCGAATATAACAACAGATACATATACAAGATATGTAACGGCAAGTTCTTTGACGATCCGTAAGAAAGCGTCGACAAGTGCAGCAAAGGCAGGATCATACAAGAAAGGTACGCAGATCACCTGTTATGGAGAACGGTCTGGATGGACAACGGTAAGATATAGTGGAGTTTATTGTTATGTAAGTTCACAGTATCTATCTGAGTCAAAACCGGAAGAAGATACATGGGAAGTTTATGGAACGGCAACAGGACAAAGTGTTGTAGACTACGCAATGCAGTTTAGAGGCAATCCTTATGTATGGGGTGGAGAAAGCCTTACGAATGGAGTTGACTGTTCTGGATTCACGATGCAGGTATATAAACATTTTGGATATTCACTGCCACACAGTTCAACAGCACAGAGATATGAAGGAACAGCAGTATCATGGAATGAGAAGCAGCCAGGAGATCTGATCTGCTATCAGGTAGTGAACGGTGTAGGACATGTAGCGATCTACATTGGAGATAACCAGATCATTCATGCAGGAAGCAAAGACACAGGAATCAATGTGCGGAATGCTGATTACAGAGCTGTATGGGGTGTCAGAAGAATCGTTCAGTAG
>OIPN01000413.1_pt1 | contig 10411 bp, 8 predicted proteins | sample 1585791 | NCBI WGS metagenome assembly OIPN01 (sample SAMN02674606, study PRJEB24791) | human gut metagenome, SKBSTL068 | isolation source: stool | host: Homo sapiens | place: USA
CCCATCATATGATATCTTAGTACACATGTTCTTAGCTGTAATCTGCTATCGATAAGGAAATAATCTAATTCTCGACCTGAAAAATGTGTTGGCATACCACAACAAGCAAAATTAGCACTATTTCCCGGCCTACTCCTGGTACCTGTGGTCATTATTCTTAAATATTCTGATAATTCGCTTGGCGTTGAATTCATATCTCCGCCAATGATGAAAGGAGATACTGCATGACGTACTAAATCTCTTATATCTCCTACAGCACCAGACCCAGATTCGCAATGAAGGGTATAAATGTTACATCCATTATAATTTAAACAAATTGCGGATCGGCCTGTTCCTGATATCAGATAATGTATTGATGCTACAAAATTCAAATCCGCAATGATACAAGTATTACATCTACAATTATAAGCACCTGCATGTTCTACCACAACATAGTGGTATCTACCACTATGTTGTGCAGGCAGTATGAAATTACCACATTCTTGTATCATAACGACATTACATTGTTCTGTTGTTAATAGATGATTCAATATATTTAATTTAATAGCATCATTAAGAGGATTTCCTTGGGAATTCCATGTACAAATTTTCATATGGCTGTTTTTAGATGTTTGATGCATTTATTATGTTTTCATAATAATTATTATCAAATTTGAACGGGACTTTATCCATCCCGTTCTATATGTTTATACTCTATTTACTGCTTTCTGTATTTATAGGCTCGATACAGGAAGCCATTATATCCATCAGTTTTGACAGACCTTCGGTCTGTGGTTGCTGGCTGGCCGAAACATGTATCTGGTATTTTGCCGTTTGGTTGGTCATGCGGGTGTTCTCGCGGGCGGTCGTGACTTTGCCGCTGATTTCCGCATTTATAAACCAATGTTTTGCAGAAGCTTTTGCCTCTACTTCTGCGTCGGTAGTGCTTTTTACGTTTGATGTATCGGTAACCTCCATCTGGAAATCGACATCCACGCGATCTATAAGCAGGGCAGGAATAGGCACCAATCCTATAAACGGAGCCTTTACCGTTTGTTTTATTGTTGTCATTTTTTCATTCTGCTGTATCGGTCTTTCGACATCGAATTCCAATATACGCGCTTTATTGCCGCTTTTACCATCAAATGCAATTTGCTGGTAGAAATTCCATGCTGTCGCTGCCAATTCCTGTTGTGCTTCGGCTGCTGCAATAAGTGGAGCTGCAATAAGTTCCCGCATGGGAAGCCCCTTGAATTTGTCAGTCACGTTTGAATCTGCTTTAAGAACTGGAGAAGTTTCTCTGTTTTGAGTCTCTTCCAATGCAGCGGAGATAATTTCTTTCGCCTGTCCGCTTACATTTTCATTCAAGTTTTCCGCATTTTCTTGTTGCCCTTGGTTCTTTATTTCTTCTGCCATAACATTTGAATTTTAAAATTGTTAGATGTTTTTTACAAAATCGTCAATAATTCGGGAAATGCTCTCCGGAGTCTCCTGAACCTTAAAATTGACGCAAACCTCCATGACATCATCCGCATCCGGTTTTATGTTGCTCATCTGCATCTGGAGATTGGCTCTTTGTGGGCTGGATAACAATAAGTTGTTTTCCGGAATCTGTGATTCCACGCTTCCGACCTTCGCCTTGAACTTTATCTGCACATTATCCATCGCAAGATAATGATGGGATATCAAGGCTATAAGTGGAATATCAATAGTCTTGTCTCCAACCATGATTTTTTTCGATTGGAACGTATTTGCGTTATTTGCATTTGTTCCTTCAAAAAGTCTGGTCAGATTTTGTATCTGATGATTCTGCAATGTATCTTGTGCACAGTTTACGGCGTATTGCAAACCATTCATAATATCAGAGAATGAATTGGTTTGAACACTGTCCGGCTCATCGTCATTATTTTTCTTGTCTCTGTGAAAAAGTCCCATGTTTTTAATTTAATTACTTGATTTGTTGCCTTTAATGAGCACCAATCTTGACAATGTCCGGCTTACAGCTTCCATATTTACACTGGAGTCTATATTATTATTGACAATGCCTTGATGCCAAAACCTATATATGGTGGATTCTCCGTGTGTTCCATCACGTCCTCCTTTCTTTATTGGGATTATACTTCGGTTCATGTTCGTTGCGGGCGGAACTTTTCCGCCCGACGGTTTACTGCTTCCTCAAGGTAGGCAATGCTCCGTTAAGTTCGTAACGCCACTCTGAGCCTGCGTTCTGCAAGGCGGTGTTCATGGCATCAACGGCTTTCTGCCAGGTAACGTCAGTGCCGTCCACCTTCGTGGCTCCGGTGCTTTTCTTATTGTAGCCGATACCTTGTTCATGATTGTTCTTCCAATAGCAGGCGGTCACGGTGGTGTAGTTATCTCCCAAAAAGCCGCCGATATGTACATAGCCAGTGCTACTACCCGTACTGGTTACGTTGCCCGTGGCATAGCAGGCAAGGACGCTGCTTCCTCCGTTGAATCCCACCAGACCGCCGCCAGAGAGATTCTTTGGGGAGTCTATTTCTAAGGTTACGTTGCCTGTGGCATAGCAAGCGGTCATGGAGCCCCATTTTTCTCCTGCCACGCCGCCGACATCGACCGTTCCCTTCACTGTGGCAGAGGAACTGCATCCGGTGATGGAACCGTCTATTTGAGCACCCACCACACCGCCGACATACACCGTGCCGCTGACGCTGCCCGACACCGAGCAGTTTTCAATGGTGCCCCAGCTATATCCTACCACGCCGCCAGTACAGCCAAACATGTGATTGCTTGTTATCTGTATGCCCTCCATCACCACGTTCTTCACCGTACCAGCTCTATTGAGATAGCCGAACAGACCCACAAATTGGTCTTTTGTCGTAATGGTCAGCCCCGTGATGGTATGGCCGCCGCCGTCGAAGGTGCCGGTGTATGCGTTGTCGTAGTCTGTGCCTATCGGCGTCCAGTCTTTGCCTGTGAGGTCGATGTTTTTGTCGAGGGTAATGTTAATGTCGGTCTTACCTCCGTTCACTAATTCGGCTACATTCAACAGGCCGTCGGCGTTATAGACCGTGTAGCTGCCGTTGCTCTCTATGGTATAGCCCAGGTCTTTTGCCGCAGCGAGGGAGACGGTGTAGGTATATTCACCGCCCGCCTGCCAGTCGGTAGCATTCTTCATCTTATAAACGAAGGTCTTGCCGTTAGTGAAGGTGCAGGTAACGAAAGCCGTGCCAGCTGCCACACTTTGCGGGGCTACGAGGGCGGTGTAGGTGTTGCTGCCCTTGTCATACGGGATGATTTCGGCTGGGTTGCCGCCTTCGGTGGAGAGACCCGTCAGCTGCACGCCCATCGACTCCTCGGTATAGTCCGTCAGAACGATGGTCACCCGCGCCGTGCGGTGGGTGAAGCGGAGCGTGGGGCTACCGTAGGTCACCGTCTGTCCGTCGGCTACGATGAGGTCGCTGCCCTCAAAGTCTTTCTGGGCACTTTGGTTGGCTTTTACCTTTACCGCAGGCGGGGTTGTCTCGCCAGCGGTGTAGGGCCACCACGCTGTGACGGTGATGTCGTTGTGGTTGGTCCAGTAGTACGGGTCGGTGGAGGTCAGCGTGGCGCTGGTGGGGGCGGCGGTGGAGGGCGTTACGTCGTATGCCTTCACCGTGCCGTCCATCAGAACTGCCACGCTCTGCACACCCGTCCAATTGCCATCCGCTGGGGCACGGGTGCCGGCAGTGGCTGTCGCGGCGGGGTTCAGCCCCGTGGCGGTGAAGACGATGGGTGTGCCTTCCGCCCCTTCAGACAGGAAGCCTGCTTCGTCCTGCGTGCAGGCGGCGAGGGCGAACAGCAGGGCGAGGGCTGCGAATATATGGATGTTTGTTCGTTTCATGATGCGTGTTGTTTAGGGGTTTTTATTGTTTCTTTTCAGTACGGGCAGACCGCCGGTGCCGAGTGTCCACTGGTAGTCGTTGCCGGTGAGGGCGGTGTTCATGCCGTCGACGGCTGTCTGCCATTTCACGGTCGCGCCGTCTACCTTCGTGGCAACTACCGTTCCTCCTTCATTACGGAGTACTCCTTGCTCGGCATTGCCTCCCCAATAACAGGAAGTTATATTCTTGTAGTTGAAACGCACTATAGTTCCACAGCCAGCCTCATCTTTCAATGTGCCGTTGAACCAGCAAGCGATGATATCGCCATAATTTGCATTGGCTATACCACCACTATGTACAGTAAGTTTTCCCGTCACAGAGCAGGCAATGATTTGGCCATGATTTCGGTCCACCATTCCAGCAGCTCCTCCACTACTGCCATCCAGATTCACATCTATGAGTTGTAGGTTCTTTATCACTCCACTTTGATTTAAAAAAAGAAAAAGTCCAAACCTCGCTGCTGAAAAGTTTAATCCCGTAATGCTGTGTCCCTGCCCATTAAAGACGCCGGAGTAGCCTGGCCATGTGTCTAAACGTGTCCATTCCCTACCCGTCAGGTCGATGTCGGCGGTGAGGGTGCAATTTATCGATTCGTCCTTTTGTGCGGCTTTGTTCCATGCCAGCAGGCCGTCAGCGTTATAGACCATGTAACTGCCGTCGTTCTGTATAGAATAGCCTAAATCCTCAGCCTCGCCGCTCTCGCCGCCGCCGTCAGCCCAGTCACCGATGGTGCAACCCTCTAACGTCAGGCCGGTGGCGTTCACCTTGACGGTGTATTTATAGCGGCTGCCCGCTTCTAATACGACGTTGTTCTGCGGACGGAAGTAGAAGGTGCCGCCGCCGAGTTCCACCTTGACGAACGGCTTGCCTGCCGCAACGGTCTGCGGGGCGGTCAGTGCCTCGTAGGTGTTGCCGCTTGCGTTGTAAGTCTTGATGGCGGTCGGGTTGCCGTTATCGGCGGACAGGCTCACGAGGCTCACTGTGGCACCAGCGACGCTCGTGAATCCCGTGCCGGGCTTCAGTTCGATTGTCACGCGTGCCGTGCGGTGGGTAAATTCAAGAGTCGGGTTGTTAAATTCCACCTTCCGGTTCTCAGCAGAGATGAAGTCGCTGTTCTGGAAGTCAGCCAATTTGCTTTGGTCTTCGGCCACCTTCACGGCAGGCATCTGTGTGATGTCGGCATTGTTGAAGGGCCACCATGCCGATACGGTAATCGGGTCGCGGCTGGTCCAGTAGTACGGGTCGTTCTCGCGTGAAAGCGTGGCACTCTTGAAATCGGTAGAAGCCGTTACGGTGTATTCCTTTACCGCATCGCCCATCTTGAGTGCCACGGAAGTGACGCCCTGCCAGTCGCCGTCCACAGAGGCACGGGTGGAAGGGGCTGCCAGCGGCGTTGCTTCTACGGACAATCCGGTGGCACGGATGACTACGGGGTATTCACCTTCGGGCAGACGGTTATCGCCAGCAAGTTCGTCCTGCGTGCAGGCGGCGAGGGCGAACAGCAGTGCGGTGGCTGCGGGGATAAATAATCTGTGTCTCATAATTCTTCATTCTAATCGATTAATTATTAAAATCCTACAGGTCAGCACCCACATCTCCACCGTCTATATCGTTCCACTTTGCAATGGTGGCTTCGCTGACTTCAAGGACTTTGTTGCGTACCTTGACGGTATAGGTATAGTTGTTGCCCGCCTGCAGTGCGCCTTCGGGCATGGTGAGTGTGGCATGATATTCCTGACCTTTGTAATTCACAACCAACGGCAGGGATGCAACTGTCTGCGGGAAGAGGATGATCGATGACGTGAGATTGCCGTCTGCCAAATCCATGACCAGTTCTCCGGTCTGTGCCCCGTTGTCTGCGGTGGCAATACCGTCGGCCGTGTTGAACGTACCGGTGAGTAACAATCCGTCCAGCGTGTAACGTTCAGGCTTGACCACGCTGAAATCCACGCCGTCGCCCGCCTCGAAGGTAAGGGTTATCCGGCTCATGCGGTGGTGGAAGGAGTTGTCTTCACCGCCTTTGGCGGTTTTGTCGGTAAAGCTTACTACCGGGTTGTTTTTGTCTCCCGTGGCTCCTGAAGCAAAGAGGAAGTCGATGGCAGGCTGGTTCTGCTGCGCCGTGGCATCGGTCGTGGCTGTGAGGATGCCTCCCACCGCGTTGTACGGATAGTAGGCGCGGAAAGTATGGGTCTTTGTATCTTCGATATAGATGACCTTTCCTTCTGCCTCAAATTTCCCGTTCTTCAGGATGAAAGGCACGTTGCCGTACTGGGAATCGTTGCCGATGTCGGTGATGCCGATACGGTCGCCGCCAGTCCAGGTAGTTCCGCTGGCGCGGGTGGCGGGGGCGATGTCGGCGGTAAACTGGGCGGCCACGGGGGCACCGTTCAGGTTCTCGTTGTCGTTGTTGCAGGCTGCCAGTGCGAGGGCGAGCATCGCAAGTGCAAAAAATCTTGTCTTCATTATATCTGTCATTTTATTAGTTACAAATCGGCATTTACATCATCACCTTTCACTTCTTCCCAGCCGTTGATTTCGGCTCCGTCCACTTCCATGCCTTCGGGAGTCTCAACCAGCGTTCCGCCGAGGGTCAGCGATTTGCCCTTTCTGGTGTTGAACTCCTTGAGAGCTTCTGTGAGGTCGCTTTTCAGCGTGGTGGGGCTCGGGTTGCCGTCAGCATAGCGGATTTCACCCGTCAGCAGTTGTTCCGTGCCGGTCACACCCAGCAGCCGCACCGTGGCTTTCCACTTGCCGGCATCATCACCTTCGGTTATCTTGGTGAATGGCAGCACGACGTTCGAAGCGGCTCCGTAGGTATCGGTAGCGAAGTCGAGTGTTCCGGCTGCACCCGTCAGATGGGCAACAATCTCCGTGATGCGTCCGGCGGCATCACCAGTAGGTTCGACGACAAGCGTCAGTTCGCGTACCTGCTGCTTCATTGCGGCGGTCAGCGGATAGTCCTTGTCTTTCTCGATGGTCACCTGTTCCGTATAGGTGAAGAACCATCCCGGGGCATTGTTCACAAAGGTATCCGTGCCTGCCCGGGTTCCCGTGGCTGCGGCAATGGTGGCTGTGGTGCCGTTCACCGTGATTCCTTCAGCCGGGTTCCACACCGCAAGGGTGTAGCTGCCCGGAGCAAACAGATGGTCGGGGGCATGGGTGGCGGAAGTCTCCGTACCCGTATAGTCGCCCATGGTGACCGTCCACGTGGCAGGTATGTTGATACCCTCACCTCGGGCCGACCAGTCGGCTGTCACCGCAATTTTCCCATAGTCGGGATGCGGCGTGTCATAAAGCGTGTCCTTCACGCAGGAAGAGAGCAGCACGGCGGCTGCCATTCCCATCATATTTATATATTGTCTTGCTTTCATATTCTATTCCTCCGTGTTAGAATAACTTCCATACCAATGTCACACCGGCGTTGATGGGGCCACACCAATTTTTTGTCTCGTTGCCACAGCGCACGCGCACACCATCGATGACTTCATATTTTTCGAAATCGGCATTCAGGTAGCCCAGACCGAGGTTGAAATCAAGAGCCAGTGCCTTGTTCAGCCGCAGCTGATAGCCGGCGGTGATGCCGCCACCCATCAGGTCGCCCTGCTTGCCTGTTTCGGAAAGCTTGTAGTTGAACTGTCCAGCCTTGAACATCGCGCCCAGATGCCAGGCTTTCTTCTCACCCATATAGTAACGCACTTCCGGAGCCACTTCCCAGAGTGCATAGCGGTGGTCCTTGTCGCTCCACGTCCATGAAGTCCACGAGCCGTTTACGGCAATGCCCCATGACGGGCAGATGCGCCATTCCACGCCAAGATCTGGTGTCAGGGTAGCCCAGCGCAGCAGGTTGGCACGCAGGGAAAAATGATAATCATTTGTGATTTTAGTTTCCGACGGCGTGTCGACAAGTTTATTTTGTTGAGCGGCTTTCTCGGCTTCTGCCTTTTCAGCGGCAAGTCGGGCTTCTTCCGCCTTGCGCTGCTCTTCGGCAAGCCGTTCCTGTTCGGCACGCTTCTCGGCTTCCAGTCGTTCGGTTTCCGCCTTGCGTCGTGCTTCCGCATCCGTCGCGGCAGTTCCCTTTACCGGTACCGTCAGGCGCACGGTGACAAAATCACCCTCAGTCGCATGGTTGCGGGTAATGAAATTCTCCTCTTTTATTTCCGCACGGATAATCAGTTCGGATTTCACACGGTTGGCACGGATCTTCGCCGTGGCAAGGTTCTCGGCTTCACTGCCCAGTGAATTACAGTAGCCGTCAACCAATAGCGGCAGCTTGCCGTCAAGAATTGTGGTTTTGTTGTTTTCGATACATTCCAACAGGCGGGCAAGTTCCGTGTCATTGCCATTCCAAGGCACGTAGAACATGTCCTTCTGCGGAACGAACCGGAAGGTGTAGGTCGTGTCTGCTTTCTGCTGCGCAATGACAGGAAAAGTTACCGTCATCAGCCACAGAAACAGGGTAAGAAAAGTGATTTTTCTGCTCATATAAACTTGAATTCATTATCTTTGTCATCTCCAAAGGTAATAAATGCCATTCAGCGCCCAAAATATTACAAAAACTTTTTCTGTTGAAATACAGCGTTTTATAAAAAAAATGTCGTTTGAGCACTTTTCAAATTGTCGTTAGAGCACCTTTTTGTCGAATTAGCACTTTTTTGTCGTTTGAGCACTTTTTGAAAATGGGTTTCTGAGACCTTTTTCAATGTTTTTTAGTACACAAATTATTCCCGATTTGCTTTTTTCCATTTGGCAGGCGTACATCCTTCCTTCTCGGAAAATAATTTGATAAAGTTACTGCGGGAAAGAAAACCGGAGGACTCAGCCAGCTTCTGTATATTGATTTCCGGATGCTCCTTCAGCATGTTTTTCGCATACTCCAACCGGAGACTGGTTATCCATTCGCGGAATGTCATTTTATACGTAGTCTTGATATAAGCGGAAAGATAGGTACGGTTCGTATGAAGTATTTCGGACAGTTCTTTTATGGTAAGTCCCTGCTGGACATAGCCGTCTGTCTTTATCCAGTTGGCCACTTTCTCTATAATTTCTGTATAGGACACTGGAACTTCTTTCTCAGAAACTATTTCAGGTTCTGTTTCCGTATCTGTCAGAAGTTCTTCTTCAGATTGTATATCCTGCTCAAACGCATTTTCTACCTGTTCATAGAACAGCAGGTAGTTCTGATAGCTGTAGAAAAGATAGCTGTAGAACGGTATTGACGACAAAATCCAGATAAAAACATATTCGTCTGGCAGAAATGTCAGCAATCCGCATCCGACACCGAAGATAAGTGCCCAATAAGTGAATATGGAAAGCCATTCGATATATGCGCCTATATCATCCGCCTGAGTTTCATTGAAAATCCGAATGGCTCTACGATATGCAATTATGACTCTGCGAGCTAAAACGATTCCAAAAACGACTAACCATACAGCTAAAGCAAATAAAGAGATTTTTTGCATGATTCCGCTTGGCAACAGGAACAACACAACTCCGGAAAGAGTTGAGAATATAATCCATAAAATGATATGTGTCCACACACGCCGTTTGGTAATGTAAAAACGATCAAGCAACATTATCAATGCCGAACTGAACAGAGAATAGCACAGAAAGTATGTGGACATGTTCATCAATATGGCAGAATCCGCATTTTTGAATCGGATACCAAAGAAGAAATGTACCGAATAGTTTGCTGAAAGCAGCAACATAGCTATACCCATAATCTGTCGAGAGCGGAGATAATTCTTGAAAATTTTCTTTTCAGGAGTCTTTGCAAACAAAAAATAAAAGCCGAAGAATAACATCAACGGCAGTGCGGTATAAAGTGAAAAACTGTATATAGATGGTTCCATTGTTATGCTTATTTGATTTTGATACAAAGTTACGTCTTTTTCTTCACAAATAGACACATAATCTATGATTTAACGTTATAGATTCGGTCATATTAGATTGAAAAATTATTAGAATTAAAGCCAGTGGTGAAAAATTCAACCACTGGCTTTTTCTGTCAAGACTTCGATATTAAAGTTTTACACCTTTGGATTCCGATAAATCGGGTCTCCCTATAATTAAATGACTGCGTACAAAGTCCACGTGCGGGCTTTCCGGCTGTTGTTCCGTCTGTTTTTTCTCGTTGCCTTGCCGGTTCTCTTCCGTGTTTTCCTGAGTCGGAGGAGCCAGCTCAAGCTGTATCTTGCGGTCCAGTGCGGCGAGTTCGGACTTCAGCTGTTTCAGCTCGTCCTCCTTCTTCCACACCTTGCCCGCTATCTCCTGCAACTGCGGAATCTCCTTTTCCAGCACTTCGTTCTTAGACTTGTACTGGTCGATGATGGTCGGAATCCTCTCCAATGCGTTCAGAAAGTTTCGTGCGGCAGCAATCGGGTCTGCCATCGCCAGATGCCCGTTGTTGTAGGTGTACTTGTAGTTCCCCTCCACCACGAAGCGGTTGTCGGTGAACTCCAGACCTTCTTTGAGTGTCCTCTCGCTGACCACCTTTATCGGAAAACCGTAAAGTTCCCCGACAGGCTTGTACA
>OIPN01000415.1_pt1 | contig 10392 bp, 10 predicted proteins | sample 1585791 | NCBI WGS metagenome assembly OIPN01 (sample SAMN02674606, study PRJEB24791) | human gut metagenome, SKBSTL068 | isolation source: stool | host: Homo sapiens | place: USA
AGCCGCTCTCGCTGGCAGCAGCGATCAGCTTGGGGGTGTGGATCTCGATGAAGTTCTGGTCCAGCAGGAACTTGCGCATGGCGTTGACCATGCAGCTCTGGGCCTTGAACATCAGCTGGTTCTCGTCGGTGCGCAGATCGACCCAGCGGTAATCAATGCGCTGGTCGATGCTGGAACGCTCCACCGCCTTTTTCTTCTTGGTGGCGGCAATGGCCTTGCGGGCAATGGGCAGTGCATCCGCAATGCTCTCCACCTCGATGGCCTCGGGGATCATCTCGATGCCGCCCATCTTGACGTAGTCGTTCTCGACCACCTTACCGGTGACAGTGATGACAGAATCAGGGGTCAACTGATCGATGGTGTCCACCAGATCAGGATGATCCTCTTTTTCAACCGTGATCTGCAGCTTGCCGGTGATATCCTTCAGTACGATAAAGGCCATATACTTGCTGTTGCGCAGGTTTTCAATAAAGCCCTGTACCTTGACCGTATTGCCAATTTCCTTTTGTACCTCGTTGATGTAGGTGCGATTCATGGAAATCCTCCTTTGATGTCTTATACCGTTTTATTATACGCTTTTCAGGGGATAAATCAAGTATTCTGCCCGGGCCAGTCTTACTTCTTGTGGTTTTCCTCTTCGTGCAAAGTGCCGGTGCCGCCCTCGACCACACCGTCGTGGTCGAGCACCGCCCTGATGGTGCCAAAGAAGCACTTTACGTCCATGCCAAAGCTCAGGTGCTCCACATAGTAGCCATCCAGCCGGGCCTTGTCCACGATCTCCAGCTCATCCCGCCCATGGATCTGGGCCCAGCCGGTCAGGCCGGGGCGGACATCGTTGGCACCGTACTTGTCCCGCTCGGCCAGAAGGTCATACTGGTTCCACAGCGCCGGGCGCGGGCCGATGACTGCCATATCGCCCACAAAGATGTTCCAGAGCTGGGGCAGCTCGTCCAGACTGGTCTTGCGCAGGAAATGCCCCACCCGGGTGATATACTGATCCGGGTCCTTGAGCATATGGGTGGGCATATCGTGGGGGGTGTCGATGCGCATGGTGCGGAACTTGAGGATATTGAAATGCTGTTTGTGGATGCCCACCCGCTTCTGCCTGAAAAAGATCGGTCCCGGGGAATCGATCTTGATGGCAAGGCAGAGGATGAGCAGCAGCGGCGAGAGCACGATCATGCCGCAGAGGGACAGAATGACCGCCAGCAGCCGCTTGATGCCGTTTCGATACATGGAAGATCCTCCCTTTCCAGAGTACCTTTTATTATAGCAAGCCCTTCGACAGTTTGCAATCCATTCCGTGCAGTTTCACGCCCGAGGGGCTCCGGCAGGCGCAACAGAAGTATTGGCTGTTGCGCAGACCACAAAACGCCTGTTTTGTTGCATTATTTATCCTGTTTTCTCTCTTGTTCCGGAACGGTTTCTGCCGTATCATTACAGTAACAACTCTATCTGAAACAGGAGGTCTTTTCTGTGATCCAGCGTTTTTCTTTCGGGCATCCCTTCCCCACCCAGAGCGTTGTGCTGTCTCTTCCCGCGGAAAGCGGCCCCGTCCCCTTTCTGACTCCCGATAGCACCGGCTGGCGGTTCACCCTCAGTGAGCAGGCTGCGGTCTACGGTCTGGGCGAAATGCCCCGCGGCATCAACAAGCGCGGCTGGCACTACATCACCAACAACACCGACGAATCCCGTCACAGCGAGGACAAGCTTTCCTTCTATGGTGCGCACAATTTCCTGCTGGTGCGGGACGGCAGCACCTGCTTTGGCCTGTTCGTGGATTTCCCGGGCAAGGTGTATTACGACATCGGCTATACCCGCCACGATCTATTCTCTTTCCACACCGAGACCCCCGACTATGATCTGTATCTTCTCTCCGGCGGGAACGAGAATGCGATCTGCAAGGAGTTCCGCACCCTCATCGGCCGCAGCTACATCCCGCCCCGGTGGGCATTCGGTCTGGCACAGAGCCGCTGGGGCTACAAGACCGAGGAGGACGTGCGGGAGGTTGCACGCCAGTACAAGGAGCACGACCTGCCGCTGGATATGATCTGCATGGACATCGACTACATGCAGGACTATGCCGATTTTACCGTAAATAAGGAACGGTTTCCTGACCTTGCGAAGCTCTCCGCCGACCTGAAAGCGCAGGGCATCCGGCTGGTGCCCATCATCGATGCCGGCGTGCGCATCGACCCCAACGACCCCACCTGCACCGAAGGGCTGGAAAAAGGATACTTCTGCAAAAAGGCCGATGGGACCCCCTTTGTGGCGGCAGTCTGGCCCGGCAAGGCCTACTTTGCCGACTTCCTGCGCCCTGAGGTGCGGGAGTGGTTCGGTCACAAATACAAGGCCCTGACCGACTGCGGCATCGAGGGCTTTTGGAACGATATGAATGAGCCCTCCCTCTTCTACTCACCCGAGCGGCTGCGCGCTTTTCTGAACGACATGGCCGCCCTGCGGGAGAAGGACAACATTGAGCAGGAGGAGTTCTTCCCGCGCGTGGTAGGCGGTGCCATGGGACTGATGAACAGCCCGGCAGACTATGCCAGCTTCTACCACGAGGTGGACGGCCAGAAGGTGCGCCACGATCAGGTCCACAACCTCTACGGCGGCAGCATGACCCGCGCCGCTGGCGAAGCCTTTACCGACTTGCGCCCAGGCCAGCGCACCCTGCTTTACAGCCGCTCCAGCTTCATTGGCAGCCACCGCTACGGCGGCATCTGGCTGGGCGACAACAATTCCAGCTGGGCCCAGCTGCTGGCCAACATCCAGATGATGCCCAGTGTCCAGATGTGCGGTTTCCTGTACAGCGGTGCCGACCTCTGCGGCTTCTCCTCCGATACCACACCGGATCTTGCCCTGCGCTGGCTTGAGTTCGGTCTGCTCACCCCGCTGATGCGCAACCACTCCGCAGTTGGCACCCGGATGCAGGAATACTACCGCTTCCCCGAGGTGCTGCCCGCTGTGCGCAATATGATCCGTCTGCGCTACGCCCTGCTGCCCTACCTGTACAGCGAATTTATGAAGGCCGCGCTGGAAAACACCAGCTACTTCCGGCCGTTGGCCTTCGACTACCCGGATGACCCCGATGCCCGGGAGGTGGAAGATCAGCTTCTGCTGGGCGAGGGCCTGATGGCAGCGCCTGTCTATGTCCAGAATGCCCACGGGCGGCATGTCTACCTGCCCGAATCCATGAAGCTCCTGCGCCTGCGGGCTGTGGACGACTACGATGAAGAGATCCTTCCCGCCGGGCACCACTATATCCGCTGTGCGCTGGACGAAATGCTGCTGTTCCTCCGTCCGGGTCACATCGTTCCCGTGGCACAGCCCGCCAACAACACCTCTGAGCTGGATGATGCCAGCCTGACCCTGTGGAGCTTCCTGCCCGACGGCGAATCTGCGGAGTACCGGATGTACCGGGATGACGGCGTGACAACGGAATATGAGAAGAAAGAGCACTGGAAAACGCTGCAGATCCATCATTCCTGATCGAAGTGCCCCGAAAAGGCAGGATCTCCCCTGCGCAGCATCTTGTATTTTACAGAAAACTGTATTATAATATAGATGTTCTTTACAAATTGCGTTGTGCCGCAAAACGGCACGGCGCATTTTTTACGCTTCAATTTTGGTGCAAGAGTATGAGAGAAGTTTCAAAGGAGGCGGAGCTTTCATGGCACAAATGTCCCAGGCCGGTGATCTGACCAGCGGCCCGATGCTGAAAAAGATCATCCTGTTTTCCCTACCGCTGGCGGCATCCAGCTTTTTGCAGCTGCTGTTCAATGCTGCCGATGTGGTCGTGGTGGGCCGGTTCGTCGGCAGCGCCGCGCTGGCAGCAGTTGGTTCCAACGGTGCGCTCATCAACCTGCTGGTCAACCTGTTTGTCGGCCTTGCGCTGGGTGCAAACGTTGTGGCTGCCCGCTGCTATGGCGCAAAGGATGACCAGGGCGTGCACGAAGCGGTGCAGACCGCTGTTACCCTGAGCCTTGTGGGCGGCGTACTGATGGCTTTTGTGGGCTTTTTTGCAGCCCACGGCCTGCTGGAACTGATGTCCAGCCCTGAGGATGTCATTGACCTTGCCACCCTTTACCTGAAGATCTACTTCATCGGAATGCCGATGACCATGCTGTACAACTTCAACGCCTCCCTGCTGCGTGCCGTGGGCGACACCCGCCGCCCGCTGGTCTGTCTGGCGGTGGCAGGTGTCATCAATGTGGTGCTGAACCTTGTGTTCGTCATTGGCTTTTCCATGAGCGTGGCAGGCGTGGCGCTGGCTACCATCATCAGTCAGACCGTTTCCGCCTGCATGGTGACGCGGATGCTGATGAAGGAGGAGGGCGCGCTGCATCTGGATCTGCATCATCTGGGCTTCCACATGGGTGCCCTGAAGCAGATTTTGCTCATCGGCCTGCCTGCCGGTCTGCAGAGCACCGTGTTCAGCCTGTCCAACGTGGTCATCCAGTCGGCCATCAACTCCTTTGGTTCCACGGTGGTGGCAGGCAGTTCGGCCTCCGCCAATCTGGAGGGCTTCGTCTATACCGCCATGAACGCCTTTTCGCAGGCTGCCGTCACCTTTACCAGCCAGAACATGGGCGCGCGCAAGTACCAGAACCTGAACCGTGTTGTCCTCAACTGCCTGCTGTGCGCCATCGTGACCGGCGTGGTGCTGGGCGGCGGTGCGGTGCTGGCAGGTGCCCAGCTGCTGCACTTCTACTCCTCGGATGCGGCGGTGATCGCCGCCGGATACGAGCGCCTGCGGGTGATCTGCGGCACCTACCTGCTGTGCGGCATCATGGATACGCTGGCCAGCAGCCTGCGCGGCCTTGGCTACAGCGTGCTGCCCATGGTGGTGAGCCTTGTGGGCAGCTGCCTGCTGCGTCTGGTGTGGATCGCCACCATCTTCCAGCTGAACCGCACACCGTTCATGCTGTACATCAGCTACCCCATCAGCTGGGTGCTGACGGCTGCCGTGCATCTGGCCTGCCTGCTGGTGGTGCGGCACAAGATGCGCCAGAGAGGTCAGACACTACAGGCGGCGTAAAGAGAAGCCCTGCGCCCTTGACAATCCCTGAAAAAAGCACTATACTACAAACAGAAAAGGCGCTGTCCGCAATGGTCAGCTCCTTGCCCGTTTAGTCAAGAAAAGATTGACCGCACGAGTTGGTAGCTGGGCGGTCAGTCTTTTTTGCTATCATCGGCTTTGTGCTTGGAAAACATTGTCATGACCTCAACGGCCAGACGGATCACGTCCACGATCAGACCCAACAGTGTGAGAATGAAGGTGAGCAGTGCGAGGGTTTCCAACAGAGTCACCGGATATCCCTCCCTTCGCCTTCAAGGCTCCGGGAAGTTTCATTTTGCAAAAAAGTTCCACTCCCGGAACCTCTGCTTCGTTCTATGTAGAAAGAGCAGCGATAACGGGCAGGAAGCATGACCACCTGCGCTTGCAGACAGCACCTTAACGCCACCCTTATGGGTGGTGTTTTTAGTTTAGCACAGTTTTTTACCTGTTACAACTTCTTTTTATAGTTTTCTCGCCAGCAGGTAACGGTCGTGGCCGCCATACATTTCCCGCCGGGAGACGATGGCAAAACCGGACGCAAGGGCGTTGTGCAGGCTGTACTGGTTCTGCGGGCTGACGGTAGCACCGATGTGGGTGATTTTTTTCGGGAAAAGCGGCAGCGCTGCTTCCAGCATGAGCCGTTGCAGGCCGTTGCCGCGAAAGTCTGCGTGGACGATGGCGCTGTCCGCATTGGCCCAGTGCTCCCACTCGGTGCGCGGCACATCCATGAAGGCCGCGTAGTTGTGTGCGCTGCGCCCGCAGAAGCGCACGATGAGATACCCGCCAAGGCGGCTGCCCTGCCATGCGCCGATGCACAGGTCATTGCGGACATAGGCCGTGATGTTTTCCAGCGTGTCCGGCACGAACTGCTCCGGGTCCGGCATGGCGGCGCGCACCTCGTTTTGCAAGGCGTACACCGCCGGGGCCTGCTCCGGCGTGCAGCGGCGTAGCTGCATGGACACTGGCGGCTGCACCGGCTGGCCGCAGATCTTGTGCAGAAAAACTTCCATCTTGCGTTTCCCTCCAAAATAAAATCATACTTTTTCGCTGTTTCCAGTATAAATGCCGCTTTTATAAATGTCAATTTATGTTATAATAAAGTATAAAGGGGTCTGCGGCGTATGGCGTGGTCACAAAGGTGCCGTGCGGCGCAGGCTTCAAGTCCCGGCGGGGCGCATCCCCTGCCCGTGAACGGAGGAACCGAACCATGAAGGAATCTGCACTTACCTCTTCCAACCGATTGGGCGGTGCTGTGATCAGCGACCGCATCGTTGCCAGTCTGCTGGAAGAGCTGCGCACCGGGCGCTATGCCCGGGCCGACCGTCTGCCCGCCGAGGTAGATCTTGCCGCTGAGCTGGGCGTGAGCCGCACCGTCATCCGCGATGCATTGAGCGAGATGGAGCGCGCAGGCTATGTGGAACGCGTGCGCGGCATTGGCACGGTGGTGAACCGCGCTGTGCTGAGCCTGCGCAGCCGGCTGGACCAGAAGCTGGAATACTACCCGCTGATCCGCAGCTTTGGCAGCTATCCCCACGCCGACGGCATTCAGGTATTTCCCATCCGTGCCGGTGAAGAGCTGGCCCACGATCTGGAAATTGAGCCGGGCGACGACGTGATCTGCATCAAAAAGCGCATTCTGGCCGACACCACCCCGGTGATCTACTCCATCGACTACCTGCCCAGAGCACTGTTCGGTGCCAGAGACTACACCCGCATCGACCTGACCGGCGGCGTGTTCGATATTCTGGAACGGGAGTGCCACCAGCAGATCTCCTCCAACGTCGCCCACCTGAAGGCAAGCTGCGGCGACGATGCCATCCGCTCCGCCATGCGCCTTGCTCCGGGCGAGGCCATGCTGCTGCTGGACGAAGTGTGTTTCAATCGTTTGTGCCGCCCGGTGATGCGTTCGCTGAGCTACTACACAAACTTCTTTGATTTTTCCATTTTACGCAAGCTGCTCTAAACCAAAAAACTGACGGAGGTATGCACCCATGCGACATCTGATCGACCCGTTGGATTTTACCCAGCAGGAAATTTCCACTCTGCTCGACCTGGCCGACCGCATCCATGACGACCCGGCCGCGTATCAGGAGGTGGCCCGGCATAAAAAGCTGGCTACCCTGTTCTACGAGCCTTCCACCCGCACCCGCCTCTCCTTTGAGGCAGCCATGCTGAACCTTGGCGGCCATGTGCTGGGCTTTCCCAGTGAGAACGTGTCCAGCGCAAGCAAGGGCGAAAGCGTTGCCGACACCATCCGCGTGGTGTCCTGCTATGCGGACATCGTGGCCATGCGCCACCCCAAAGAGGGCGCACCGCTGCGCGCTTCCCGCTACTCCCGCATCCCGGTGATCAACGCGGGCGACGGCGGCCACCAGCACCCCACCCAGACCCTGACGGACCTCATGACCATCCGCCGCCGCATGGGACGGCTGGATGACCTGACCATCGGCCTGTGCGGCGACCTGAAATTCGGCCGCACCGTGCACTCCCTCATCAAGACCATGGCCCGCTGCAAGAACATCCGGTTCGTGCTTATCAGCCCGGAAGAGCTGCGCGTGCCGGACTACATCGTGAAGGACGTGCTGGAGGCCAACGGCATCGAGTACCGTGAGACCCGGAGCCTGGAGGAATCCATGCCCGAGCTGGACATCCTGTACATGACCCGTGTGCAAAAGGAGCGCTTCTTCAACGAGGAGGATTACATCCGCCTGAAGAACAGCTACATCCTGACCAGCGAAAAGATGGCCCTTGCCAAGCCTGAAATGGCAGTGCTGCATCCCCTGCCCCGCGTGAACGAGATCGCACTGGATGTGGACAACGATCCCCGTGCTGCCTACTTTGAGCAGGTGCAGAACGGCGTATACATCCGCATGGCACTGATCATGACGCTGCTGGGTCTTGCTGACCCCAAGGCACCGAAGGAGGGCAACTGATATGCTGAATATTGACGAGATCCAGAACGGCATTGTGATCGACCACATCAAGGCAGGCACCGCTGTGGGCCTGATGGAGCTGCTGGGCATCACCGGCAACAAGACCGCCAACGTGGCACTGATCCAGAATGCGCGCTCCCACAAGGCCGACTGCGGCCGCAAAGACATCATCAAGGTCGAGGGGGATGCCTCCTGGCTGAACCTGGACGTGCTGGCCTACCTTGACCCTGACATCAGCGTGACCGTGATCGAAAACGGCAAGGCTGTGCGCAAGGAAAAGCCGAAGCCCCCCAAGCGTCTGGTGAACATTGTGCGGTGCCGCAATCCCCGCTGCATCTCTTCCATTGAAGAGGAATGCGACCAGATCTTTGAGATGAGCTCCAACGGCAAATACCGCTGCATCTACTGTGAGCAGGAGCTGCAGGTGAAGCCGGAATAATCGGTACAAAAGCAAAAGGCAGTGCGTCCCACGCGGCGCACTGCCTTTTTTTGTTTGTTACACGAAATCCTCCCGCATCGGAGTGAAGATATCCAGCAGGATGCCCGCTTCCGTGCAGGTGCAGCCATGCTCCACACCGTCCTCCTTCCGGCCTGATCTCAAACAAAAAAGCCCGACAAAGCTCCCTCCGGCAGCACCGCCCGGCATCCCATTCCCACATACGATGCCGTGCAGATGCAGTGCATTCAGAAGGTCTCTATCTGCAGCAATCCCCCAAGATCGCCATTCAGAGCTTCGTCAGACTTTTTATTCGTAAAGACGTTCCGGCCCACGCACACACGCCTGCGTTCCCGGATGTTCCTTCCTCTGTCGGCCGCAAACCATACAGCGGGGAGGCGCTCCTGCCTTTAACTTGGTTTCATTGTAGCAGATTCCGATGAAACTTTCACCCCAAATGTCATATTCTGCAGGGTTTCATGTCATAACTTGCGGAGCGGGATGGTGCAGGTAAAGCGGAACCAGCACTCCCGGCAGCTGATGGTATATTCGCCGCCGTATTTTTTCAGCACATCCCGCACGTTCCACAGCCCGAAGCCATGGCCCGCCCCTTTCTGAGAGATGCGGGGCAGCTGACCGTCCACGAGGTTCAGGTCCTTCTCCACCCGGTTGCGGACGGAAAGCACCACCTCGTCCTCGCTCTTCCGCATCCGCACATAGACCTCCGGAGGATCAGCCTGCGCGGCGGCCTCAATGGCATTGTTGAGCAGATTGGAGAGCACGATCACAAGATCCGTCTGGTCCATGGGCATATCCCGCAGATCGGGCAGATCAAAATAGACCATGACCCCTTTTCGGCTGGCTTCCTCGTACTTTTTGCTGAGCAGGGCATCCAATAAGGGGTTGTGGGTGTTCATAATGGTGGTATTCGCCGCAATGGTCTTTGTGAGCGTGGAAAGGTAGGCCTTTGCGCCCTCGTAATCGCCCTGCTGAAGCAGCAGAGCCAGTGCCTCGGTGTGGTTGGTGAACTCATGGGTCAGCCGCCGCTGGGTCTTGTAGGATTCCAGAAGAGCTTCTGCGCTCTTCTTCTGGCGCACAGCCTCCACCATCAGTGTCTGCTGCAGCAGCATCTGGTCGTTGACCATCTGCACGATCCCCAGATGGATCAGCACTGCTATGGTCAGACCAAAGGTCAACATCATGTTCATCATGCTGGGCACTTCACTGCCGCCGGATACCATCAGCACGATGTTCAGCGCCACAACGATGCCAGGAAAAAATGACATGACCAACATCTGCAGCGGGGTCAACGCCTGCTCCCGCCGCCAGCGCCGGATAATGTAGGCTGCAAGCAGGCCAGCCCCCACAACAGCAGCAACCAGCAGGAACAGACAGCTGCGGTAGCGCCAGACCTCCCGGACGGGAATGTGCTTACACCAGGCAAAGGTGTAGCTGACTGTATTTTCCGTCAGCAGGCACATAATGCCGTTGACAAGGCAGGCCGAGAGCTTCTGGTTCCAGCTTCCGCCGAAAAAGAGCACCGTGACCAACAGGTAGATAACATTCAAAATCACAGATTCAACATTGAAAAAGCCAATGTCATGCCGGATCGAGGCCGCCAGAAATACTGCTGCCAGCAGGGCTGCCCACAGGCAGGGGAAGCGGAATCTCCTGCCGCGGCCCAGAAATGCATGGTCCACCATGATAAAGGCCGCCCACTGGCCAATGCAGACCAGATGCCCCATCAGAAGCCAGAGCATTTCCTTAGTCATCCCCAAACTGCCCCTTCCATTCCAGATAGGTGCTGCGGATCTCAGCATAGCCGTTCCGGCTCACGCCCAGCTTGACCCCATTGCGCAGGGTGACCATATAGCTGCTGATCTGCCGGATGTACTTCATATTGACCACCGCGCTCCGCCCCACCCGCAGAAAGCCGTTCTCAAACAGGGCCTGCGGCAGCT
>OIPN01000434.1_pt1 | contig 10061 bp, 6 predicted proteins | sample 1585791 | NCBI WGS metagenome assembly OIPN01 (sample SAMN02674606, study PRJEB24791) | human gut metagenome, SKBSTL068 | isolation source: stool | host: Homo sapiens | place: USA
GATCTGTATATTTCTGGCCCAGCACGATGCCGGGCTTGTCGTTCACCACAAAATTCTTGTGCACCTGCTGGCGGTGGAAGCTCTCGATGTTGGCGGCGGCTTCGCGCAGCGTTTCGAGGAAGTAGGGGTCCATGTTCGCAAAGGCCTCGTCGATCTCCTCCTGCGTCACCTGCAGGGCATCGATCTTCGCGCCGTCAAATTTCAGCGCATAATCCTTCAGGGCATCGTCGCCCCGGGCGCGCACATCGGCAATGATGCCGTCCACCACGTCCTCCACGTTCTTTTCCGCGCGGATATCGCGGTTCAGAATCTCTTCGGGCTTCAGCTCGTCAAAGTGATACAGCTTGATCATTTTGCTTCCTCCTTGTTCTGCAGTTCCGCCCGCAGCTTTTCCAGCATGGTGTCCATTTCGGCGTGCTTGAACTGGTAGCTGGCCTTGTTGGCAATGAACCGGGCCGAGATGGGCATGAACTCGGTGACCACCTTCAGGCCGTTCTCCCGCAGGGTGGTGCCAGTCTCCACGATATCCACGATGACGTCCGAAAGGCCCAGAATGGGGGCCAGCTCAATGGAGCCGTTCAGCTTGATGATATCGATGTCCCGCCCCATGGATGCGTAGTAGCTCTTTGCGATGCTGACGAATTTGGTGGCCACCCGCACCGGGCGGCTGGGGTCGTCCTTGTAATCGGCCGGGGCAGCAACGCACATGCGGCATTTGCCAAGGCCGGTGTCCAGCAGCTCGTACACATCGGCAGAAGCCTCTGTGAGGATATCCTTGCCCACGATGCCCACATCGGCGGCGCCGTGCTCCACATAGATGGCAACGTCGCTGGGCTTGACGAGGAAGTAGCGGATGCCGGCCTCCGGGTTTTCCACCACCAGCTTGCGGGTGGCGTTGTAGTCCTCCGGGCAGCCGTAGCCGATGCCCGCCAGCAGGTGATACACCTTATCGCCCAGACGGCCCTTGGGCAGAGCCACGTTCAGCATCACCCTGTCGGTGCTGTTCTTCTGCACCGGCGGCAGCGGGGCGCTCAGGCGGTCCAGCTCGTCCAGATAGACCGCAAAGCCGATGGCACCGCCACCGGGGGTGAACTTCTGCATCAGCAGGTCGTAGCGGCCGCCCTTGAGCAGGGGGCGGGGCAGGGCTTTCAGGTAGCCCTGAAACACAAGGCCGTTGTAGTATTCCATCTCACCGGCCAGCGTCATGTCCAGCCGGATGACGCCGCCCGCCTTTTCCAGCGGCACAGCCAGCGCTTCCAGCTCGGCCACAGCCGCGCGCATGGCGTCATTGCGGCACAGAGCAGCGGCCTTTGCAAGGGTATCGGCATAGCTGCCGCAGAGGCTCAGCACGCTGCACAGGATGTCAGCGGCGGCATCGGCAAGACCGGCGGCTCCGGCTGCAGCCCGCAGCTCGTGGGCGTTTTTCTCCCGCAGCTTTTCCAGCAGCTTTGCGCGGGCGGCATCCGGCACGCCCAGCGCGTCGAACAGGCCGAACAGGTAGCCCATGTGGCTCACTTCCAGCACCCACTCGGCCCCCAGCGCATCCAGCGACCGCGCCGCCAGACACACCGCCTGCTGCACCTGTGCTTCGCCCACCGCGCCCAGCATCTCAAGGCCCATCTGGCTGATCTCTTTAAAGGTGTGGCTCTCGGCGGAAGGGCGGTAGACGTTCTCGTGATAGTAGTAGCGCAGGGTCTCGCCGGGGGCGGGCTGCGCCGTCTTGGCAATGGAGAGGGTCACGTCCGGCTTGAGGGCCAGCAGACGGCCATCCAGATCGGTAAAGGTGATGACCTGCTCGGACGACAAAAAGCTGCGGTTCTCCTGATACAGGCCGTACTCCTCAAACCGGCCCATATGATACTTGCGGCAGCCCGCCGCTTCGTACAAGGCGCGCAGCGCAAAGGAGGCGCGCTCCTTGGGCTGCAGGTTTGCAATGCTGAATTCCATTGTCGGTTCCCCCATTTCTTACTTGAGTTTATTTTACTTTATCTAGGTAAAGTTGTAAAGTAGGAAAGTGACGGTGTTTTCAACTCAATGATACGATTTTTCTGTGCGTTTGTACAGAGGGCGGCTTTGCCGCAGTTCCATTTTGTCTTCCCGCCGCATACAAAGCCGCCGGTGCCCGCCAGACAGCAAAAGCCGGAGCGGCATTACACCGCTCCGGCTTTTGCTGCCAGATGGGGAGAGATGGTCAGGGAAGGCCTCCGGCCGTGTTACAATTCACTGCCGTTGGTCGCGATCACATTTTTATACCAGTAGAAGCTGTCCTTCCGGATGCGCTCCAGCGTACCGCTGCCCGCATTGTCCTTATCCACATAGATAAAGCCATAGCGCTTCTCCACTTCGCCGGTCGAAACGCTCACCAGATCCATTGCGCTCCAGGGTGTGTAGCCAATCAGCTCCACACCGTCGTCGATGGCAAGGCGCATCTGCTCGATGTGTTCCCGCAGGTACTGGATGCGATAATCGTCATGCACCCGGCCATCCTGCAGGGTATCGCGGGCGCCCATGCCGTTTTCGGTGATCATGATGGGCAGGCCGTAACGGTCGTAGACATGGTTCAACGTGTAGCGCAGACCCACCGGGTCGATCTGCCAGTTCCATTCGGTCGCCTTGAGGTAGGGGTTCTTTGCGCCGCCCATGATGTTGCCGGATACCTGCGCTGCGTCCTTTTGTGCAGTCACGCAGTTGGTCATGTAATAGCTAAACGAATAGAAATCCACTGTGCCGCGGCGCAGTAGCTCTTCGTCGCCCGGCTCCACATCAAAGTGGATGTGATTACGCTCAAAGTACCGCTTTGCATAATAAGGGTACACGCCCTTGCACTGCACGTCGCCGGACATGCAGTTGCGCAGCTGATCCTCCTGCTGGGTCAGCAGAACATCCTCCGGGCGGCAGGTGAGCGGATAAACTGTGATGTGGCAGATCATGGTGCCAAAGCGGAACTCCGGGTTGATCTGCCGACCCAGCAGCACAGCCTTTGCGCTGGCAACGAACTGGTTGTGCAGGGCTGCGTAGCGCTTATCCGGGTCGTCCACCTGATGGCTGAAATCTTCTGTACCGTGGTTCAGGATGCCGCCGTGGTTCCAGTTGCCCACTGCCGTGGTCAGGTCGTTGATCTCGTTGAAGGGGATCCAGTATTTTACCACATCTTTATAGCGGCGGAACAGCACCTCCGCAAAGCGCAGATAGCAGTCGATGCTGCGGCGATCCACCCAGCCGCCCATCGCAGTGACCATGTTCAGCGGCATCTCATTGTGATACAGGGTGACCAGCGGCTCAATGCCGTATTTTTTCAGCTCTGCAAATACCTTATCGTAAAACTGCAGACCCGCTTCGTTGGGCTCCGTCTCGGTTCCTTTTGGGAAGATGCGCGGCCAGTTGATGGACATCCGATACACCTTGAAGCCCATTTCTGCAAACAGCGCAATGTCCTCTTTATAATGGTGATAGAAATCGGTGCCGCTGTGGCTGGGATAATAGTTCCGGCTCTCGTCGATCTCAAGCGTAATGCGGCGCGGCAGCTGATGGGTGCCGGCTACCATTGCATCGGCCAGGCTCGGGCCTTTGCCGTCCGCATCCCAGGCACCTTCTACCTGATTGGCCGCCGTTGCACCGCCCCAGAGAAATCCTTCGGGAAAGCTCTTACGACACTGTTCCATATCAAAGCTCCTTTTTAGTAAAATAAATTTGACTAAATCCGGCCTGTCTCCATCAGGCTCATCATTTTTATTCTAGCACGTGCGCGAATGAAATGCAATATATTTCATCGATTTATCTAATTTTTTTGTCAAAGCAAAAATTTGTTCATTATTTTTCAATTTTCTCTTGACATTTCCCTATTGCAATGCTATCCTGATGTCAATGAAATAAATTTCATTCATACACATGGAGGCATTGCGATGAATCAGATCATTTCCACCCCGGCAGCTCCGGCTGCTATCGGCCCTTACTCTCAGGCAATTCAGGCTGGCGGCCTGCTGTTTCTGTCCGGCACCATGCCCATCGATCCTGCTACCGGCGCACTGGCCGAGCCGCAGATCGCCGCACAGGCAGAGCAGGTGATGAAGAACATCGGCGCTGTGCTGCAGGCTGCAGGCTGCACCTTTGAGGACGTAGTCAAAACCACCTGTTTCCTGGCAGACATGGCTGACTTTGCTGCGTTTAACGAGATCTACGCCCGCTACTTTACCGGAAAGCCGGCTCGTTCCTGCGTGGCAGTGAAGTCTCTGCCCAAGGGCGCACTGGTTGAAGTTGAAGTCATTGCTTCTCATTAAAGCAAAAAAGGCACAAAGCCTTTTTGGAATAATGCAAAATCATAAGGAGGCAACAATATGGCAACAAAGGTATCCATCCCGGCTCTGATACAGGCTCTTGGCGGCAAAGAGAACCTTGCACAGGCCACTCACTGCGCGACTCGTCTGCGTGTGACCACCCGCGACAAGAGCAAGATCGATGAAGCCGCTCTGAAGGCGATCCCCGGTGTGCTGGGCGTTGTGAACAACGGCACACAGACCCAGATCATCATCGGTGCTGAAGTAAACAATGTTTACAAGGACTTTATTGCGCAGGCCGGTGTGGACGAGGAAGCCCCCATCGATGAGAACCTGGATCTGAAGGATGAGCTGAAGAACAAGAAGGGCAAGCTGCTGACCCGCTTCTTTGAGACGGTCGCCGCTATCTTCAACCCCATCGTTCCCGCTCTGGCCGGCTGCGGCTTCCTGTCCGCACTCATCTGCATCTTCATGGCGCTGGGTTTTGACTCCTCTGCTCCCACGTTCAAAACCATCATTGCCATTTCCATGGCCATCTTCACCTTCCTGCCCTTCCTGCTGGCAGCCAGTGCAGCCAAGGTATTTAAGATGAACATGTTCGTTGCCATGACCATCTGTGCAGGCATGATGTCCTCCACCTGGTCCGGTCTAATTGCCGACGGCGTGTCCAGCTACAGCTTCCTCGGCATTCCCTTCCGCGTGATCAACTATTCCTCCTCTGTGCTGCCGGTGGTATTTGCCGTTCTGGTGGCATCCTATATCGAGCGTTTCCTGGACAAGATCATCCCCGGTGCGCTGAAGATCATTCTGGTGCCCGCACTGACTATCCTGATCGCCACCCCCGTCACCCTGATCACCGTCGGCCCGCTGACCTACTGGCTGGGTGAAGAGCTGGCCATCGGCGTCAACTGGCTGTTTGAGAACGGCGGTGTGTTCTCCGGCATCGTCTACGGCGGCATCTACTCCTCCATGGTTCTGCTGGGCATCCATCACGGTATGGTTCCCGTGCTGACCCAAATGCTGACCGCACAGGGCTTCAACTACGTATCTCCCACTTCCGGCGCTGCCAACATCGGCCAGGCCGGTGCCGCCTTCGGCGTGTGGATCAAGAGCCATGATAAGAATCAGAAGGCCAACGCCCTTTCTGCCTGCATTGCCGCCTGCACCGGTATCACGGAGCCGGTCGTCTACGGCGTCACGGTCCCCCTTGGCAAGCCGTTCCTGTTTGCCGGCATCGGCGGCGCAGTTGGCGGCGGCTTTGCCGCAGCCCTTCACCTGAAATCTTTTGCAATGGGCGGCCCGTCTTTCCTGAGCTTCGGCATGTTCACCGGCGGCGAAAACCCCTTCCTGAACTGTGCACTGGTCATGGCCGGTTTTGTCATCGCCTTTATCGTGGCTGCCGTGCTGACCGTGCTGTTCTGGAACCCTGACGAAAAGAAAAAGGCCTGATCGCACTGGAAATTTTCCGGTTTCTGTGATAGGCTGAATAAAACGCAGAACAAAACGGGAGTAACGGTGTTTGCTCCCGTTTTGTCGGTTATAGGAGAAGGCTATGCAAACGATAAAAGAAAAGATGATCCCCGCGTTCCGCGATGCAAACGGCGGCCTGTTTCAGGCCGTGGAAAAGGCCGATGTGGGCAGTGCATATCAGGATCTGGAAAAGCAGGGTGTTGCCTTGATGGGCTGGGCGGATCCCTTTATGCCGGATCGTTCGCTGCCGGAACCGGTAGCAGCTGCCTGGCTGGACGCAGTGCGCGCCGAGAGCGCACCGCACTACACCGCGCCGATCGGCGACCCGGCACTGAAAGCCGCACTGGCCAAAAAGCTGAAGCAGCAGAACGGTCTGACTGTGGATCCGGAGCGCAACATCCTGATCACGCCCGGTTCGGACTCCGGCCTGTACTTTGCGATCCTGCCTTTTGTGGGTCAGGGCGATGAAGTGTTGATTCCCTCGCCCAGCTACCCCAACAACTTTCTGGACGTAAAGATCATGGGCGGCGTGCCGGTCGCCGTGGAACTGGATGCTGCGGACGGTTATCAGCTGAGCCGCGCACAGCTGGAAGCCAAATATACTGCCCGCACCCGCATGGTGCTGCTGACCCACCCCAACAACCCCACCACCACCATTTACAACCGTGCCTCGCTGCAGGCGCTGGCCGATTTTGTGCAGGAGCACGACCTGATCCTTGTTGTGGATCAGGCTTTTGAGGACTACACCTTTGGTGCTGAATGCCTGACCCCAGCGGCTCTTCCGGGCATGTTTGAGCGCACAGTGACCGTTTTCAGCTTTTCCAAAGGCATGGGACTGAGCGGGATGCGTGTGGGCTACATCGTCTGCTCAGACCAGATCATGGATTCCATGTACGCCAACGCCGTAGGCGTGATCGGTGCCACCTCCACCTCCGGCCAGAAGGCTGCACTGGCTGCACTGGAGCATCCGGAGTTCATGCAGGTGTTTGCCCGCGCCTATGAGGTGCGCCGCCGGAAGGCTTACGAGATCCTGAACTGCGTGCCCGGTGTCCACATGGCGCTGCCGGAGTCCGGCTTCCTTGGCTGGATCGATGTTTCGGAACTGGGCAATTCCACCGAGATCGCACAGTATCTGGTGACCCATGCACGCGTCTCGCTGAACGATGGTGTCAACTATGGCCCCGGCGGTGCCGGACACCTGCGCATCGTGCTGGGCGTCTACAAGGACGACCAGAAGGTGATCGATGCACTGGAGCGCATTCGGGACGCGCTTTTGGCCTACCCCCGCAAATAAATTCGCGCTTTCCCCTTTTCAATTTCCCCTGTGTCGTGCTAAAATGAAGGGTAGTAAGAAATCAGGCAAGGACAGGAGAGAACAATGGCAAAGGGAATTGGCCCCGTGAAACTGACACGGACAGATCAGAAGATCCTCAAATCGTATATCCCCACTCTGCAAGGGCTGGCAGCTTATCTTGGCAGCAGCTATGAGATCGTGCTGCACTCGCTGGAAGATTACGATCACTCTGTGATCGGCATCATCAACGGCGAGCACACCGGCCGCAGGATCGGTGCCCCCATCACCGATCTTGCTCTGGATATGCTGGACGAGCTCTCTGCGGGCGGCAAGGCCTCTACGGTGTATTTCAGCCGGAACAAAAAAGGGGAACCGCTCAAATCCACTACCATCGCCGTGCGCGGCGAACATGACCGGATCATCGGCCTGATCTGCATCAATCTGTATCTGAACACCTCTCTGTGCGACATTCTGGACGGGCTGACGCCCGGCACCGTGCAGGCCATGGCCGCGCGGGAGAATTTTGCCGCCGATGCGAAGGAGCTGATCGTTTCGGCGCTGGAACCTGTGCGTGCACGGGTCATGGCAGACGATTCCATTCTGCCTTCCAACAAAAACAAAGCGATCGTAGAGGAACTGGATCAGAAGGGAATGTTCCGGCTGAAGGACTCGGTGGTTTTTGTGGCCGAGCAGCTGGGCATTTCCCGCAATACGATCTATATGCACCTGCGCAACCATCGCAAGCGTACTGAGAACAACTAAAATGCAAAGGAGCCGCTGCTCCGGGAGAAGTTTCCCCGGAGCGGCGGCTCCTTTTTTTGTTTTTACCCCAGCAGGTCCAGCACACTGGCCTTCGGGCGGGCACCCACGGCCTGACGCACCAGCTTGCCCTGCTCAAACACCAGCAGGGTGGGGATGCTCATCACGCCGAACTCCCCGGCCAGCTCCGGCTGCTCGTCCACGTTCACCTTGCCCACCTTCACATCGGTGCGCTCCTCGGCCACCTCGTCCACGACGGGACTGAGCATCCGGCAGGGGCCGCACCAGCTGGCCCAGAAGTCCAGCAGGACGGGCTTTGCGCTCTGCAGCACCTCCTGCTCAAAATTTTCCTTCGTGATCGTAACAACTGCCATATTTCTACCTCCTGAAAGGGTTCGTTCGTGGTTGTTCTTATGGCATCAGTATACCCAAAACGCCGGGGCTTTTCCGTAACCGGGTCACATTGGGGCGCAAAAAAGCCCGAAGCAGGAAGAAAGAATACTGCTCCGGGCAGGGAAACGCTTATTTCAGTGTTCTGTCAGCAGGGTATCAGACACCGGCCACGCAGTTCTTGCCGGCGATGTAGCCGTAGTAGACGCACAGGCTGTGGCTGATGCCGCGCATGCAGATGGGGTATTCCACTGCGTAGCGGCTGCCCTGCACATTGCCGCAGACATACAGGCCCTTGATGATGTCGCGCTTGGGGCTGGCGGGGTCCTCCTCGGTGAAGGTGTGGCAGTTCTCGTCGCTCTCCAGGCCGCCCACGCACACCAGCATGGAAGTGGTGCCCCACTGGCATGCATAGTACGGGGGATTCTCCAGCGCGAACATCCGGCTTGCGGGCTTGCCGAAGTCATCGTCGGAACCGGCCTTGGCCAGCTCGTTGTAGCGCTCGACGGAAGCCAGTGCATTATCCAGTGCATCGCCCTCAAAGCCGCACTGGGTCAGCAGGTCTTCCAGTGTATCGGCCTTGAACTGGTAAGCCTCGGCCTTTGCGCTGATCTTGGTGTACTGACGGTCGGTGTAGTTGGGGTTGGACTCATCCTCATCCTCGGGGATGATGTAGCACAGGCCGCCGTGGTTTGCGGGCATGTAGGGCACCTCTTCGCCCCACTTGGAGTCGTACAGCTGGAAGGAGGTGCACTCGGGCTGCAGCTCGATCTGGTTTTCCAGCTGCTGGCCGGGGATGCACTCGTTCATGAAACGGTCGCCGCGCTTGTTGATCTGCAGGAAGGGGGTCACGCCCATGCCGCTGCCCATGTGGTGGGTCATCGGTGCGTGGAAATCCTGCACCTTTGCGCCGATCCATGCGCCCATGCGCAGGCCGTCGCCGGTCTCCACGGTCTTGCCCTCCACGTCAACGCCCAGCATACCCATGGCACCCATGTTGGCGATCTTCTTCTCCACGATCTCGGGAGCAAAATGCTTCATGATCTTCTCGTCGCCGGAGTTGTCGCCGGTAGCCAGGATCACGCCCTTGGAAGCGTTGAGCTGGATGTACTTGTTGTCATTCTGTGCGTCGCGGATGATCACGCCGGTCACGCGGCCGTCGCTGTCCTTCAGCAGCTTGGTGCCGAAGCAGCCGAAGAAGGTCTGTGCACCGTTCTCAACGGCCTTGTTCAGGTTGGCTTCCACTATAAAGCCCTGCTGATCCTTGCGGGAAGAGCGGAACTCCATGCTGGAAGGGAAGGTGGGGAACTCTTCGTTGCGGTAATCGTAGTGCTCGGGCTGAGGCCATGCCAGCGGCACCAGAATACCCTTGTCGAACTGCTCCTGGGTCACGGCCTCACGGGTGGAGTCGCAGATGGTCAGCTCGGGGTAAGCCTCGATGAACCAGTCCATGACCTCGTGTGCATGGGAAGCCCACTTTTTCAGGATGGAGCGCTTGTTGCGGTAGGTGCACTCGCGCATCAGGCGGTCGACCACAACATCCTCGTCCACGATGTTCTCACGGCCCCAGCGCTTGTTCAGGCTGCCGTTCAGCAGGGCATACTCGCCGCTGCGGCAGTTGAAGGAAGAGCTCTTTTCCACGATGGCAACTTTTGCGCCCTCCTCGGCAGCCGCACGGGCAGCGCAGACGCCGGACAGACCGGCGCCGATGATGACCACATCAAAGTCCTGGGTCTCTCTGGCCTGCACGTCCGGCTCTTCGCCCAGCCAGTCATCGCCGGTATCCCCGGCGGTATCTGCAGCAGGCTCTTCGGAAGCAACGCCCATGGCCTGCTCGATGCAGCTGGCAGCCGCCTTCTTGACGGCATTGGTGG
>OIPN01000436.1_pt1 | contig 10053 bp, 8 predicted proteins | sample 1585791 | NCBI WGS metagenome assembly OIPN01 (sample SAMN02674606, study PRJEB24791) | human gut metagenome, SKBSTL068 | isolation source: stool | host: Homo sapiens | place: USA
ATCCAGGGTGGGGGTGGGCTGCTTTGCGCCCTTTTTGGCCTCACCGCCGTAGGTCTTGGTCAGACCACGGACTTCCAGGATCTTTTCAGCATGATTAGCGGTCACCTTGCGCCATCCTCCTCTCAAACTTCGACAGCAGCCATGTAAAGAGCATGACTAAGACCAGATAGACCACTGCAACGCCCAACAGGGGGAACATGGCCTCGTAGGTACGGTTCATAATGCCCTGCGCCGCATACAGCAGCTCCTTGCCACCGATAACGGTGATGAGCGAGGTATCCTTGAGCAGGACGATGAACTCGTTGCCCAGTGCAGGCAGCACCGCGCGGATGGCCTGCGGAATGACAATGACCACCATGGTGGTCATGTAGTTCAGGCCCAGGCTGCGGCCGGCTTCCATCTGGCCGGGGTCCACCGCCATCAGGCCGCCGCGGATGATCTCCGAGACGTAAGCGCCCGAGTTGATGCCCAGTGCCAGCGCACCGACCATGGTAAAGTTGCGGCTGTTGGAAAAGATGACCATGCTCATAATGAGCAGCTGGACCATCATGGGGGTGCCGCGGATGATGGTGGTGTACACCTGACAGACGGCATTGAAGAAGCCCAGCACCGGGTTCCTGCGGCCGGGACGCTGCTGGTCGTGCGCAACACGCACCAGTGCCACCACACTGCCCAGCACCACGCCCAGTGCCAGCGCAATGGCGGTGACCAGCAGCGTAGTGCCCACGCCCTGGATGTACTGCACCCAGCGGTCGTTCAGGATGAACGCCTGATAGAATTTGAAGAACATTTCCTGCCCGAAGTCCAGCTTCGTGCCGCTGTTGAGCAGCTCTTTCAGCAGTTCGTATTGTGCGGCCATTCGCATCCTCGCTTTCTAAAATTGTTAGAATTTTGTAACCTGTTCTTTCCAAAAAAGGGGAGGTGCCCCAGATGGGGCCGCCTCCCCGTGATACAAGGTACAGCTGAATTATTCAGCGGTGATGTACTTGTCCACGATGGACTGCAGGGTGCCGTCAGCCTTCAGCTCTTCCAGAGCGGCATTGACAGCATCCTCCAGAGCGGAACCCTTTGCCAGACCGATGGCGTAATCCTCCTCGGCGTAGCTGGTGTCCAGAATGACCAGACCGGGGTTGGCGGCAACGAACTCCTTTGCAGGGGCATTGTCGATGACAACTGCATCGACCTGGCCATTGTTCAGAGCCTGCACAGCGGTCAGGCCGTCGTCGTATGCGACCACAGCGTCATCGCCGAAGTCATCAGAGCAGTAGATGTAGCCGGTGGTGCCGCGCTGGGTGCCGATCTTCTTGCCTGCCAGATCATCGGGAGAGGTGATATCAGAGCCCTCGGGAACGATGATGGACTGGATGCCGGTAGCGTAGCTGTCGGAGAAGTCCATCACAGCCTTGCGCTCGTCGGTCACGGTAACGCCAGCCATGACGATATCGGCCTTGCCCTGCTGCACGCTCAGCAGTGCTGCGTCGAAGTCCATATCATCGATCTGCAGCTCCAGGCCCAGCTTCTCAGCAATGGCCTTGGCGGTGTCGATGTCGATGCCCTCAAACTCACCGGCATCGGTGGTCATCTCGTACGGAGGGAAGGCAGCGTTGGTGGCCATGGTCAGCTTGCCAGCCTCAACGGTGGTCAGCTCAGCGGCAGCGCTGGTGGAAGCAGCCTCGGAAGAAGCTGCACTGCTTGCAGTGGAAGAAGCGGTGCTGGAGGCGGAACCGCCGCAGGCAGTCAGAGCCAGAGCGGCAGCGGTCAGACCAGCGGCAGCCAGAAAGCTGCGGCGATTGATCTTTTTCATATTCAAACACTCCTCTGTTGATTGTATAAATTTTCACTTTCCCGGCACGATGCGCTTCATCGTGTCATCAAGGAACAGGATTAGTATATGTTGTACAAATAAAAAAGTCAAGTGTTGTGCAAAAAATCGGAACAAATGAAACCCTTTTGAAAACATTTATACATACAACGGCCCATTCTTAATGTATATATACATTTTGGCTCGGTATTTTTGCCTTTCCATTGCGTTCTGCCGTTGAATGCTCCCCGCATAACCAACGAGACCGCCCACCGGGCGGTCTCGTTTTTGTTTTATCGGCGTTTCTGTGGCAGGGGGATGCCCAGCACCAGGGCAATGCCCACGGCCAGCGCCACGGCGATCTTGAAGGTGGAGATGCCGTTTGCCAGCGCCAGAGCGTTGTCGCCCTGAATGAAGTAGTAGGCGCTGTAATAGATGCCCGCACCGGGCACCAGCGGAAAGATGCCGGTGAGCAGGAACACCGTCACCGGTGCTCTGAGGGTCATCGCAAGGATGCGGGCCAGCAGCGTCAGCGGGATGACCGCCAGCAGCGAGGCTGCAAAGGCTTCCATCCCGAACAGCTCCGCGATCTCGTATACCAGCCACCCCACTGCGCCCACCAGCCCGCAGTAGGGCAGGGTGCGCCTGGGGCAGGCAAAGAGGATGGCAAAACTCAGGGTGCCCGCCCCGGCCAGCAGGAACTGCAGGGCCAAACGGCCCAGCTGCTCCCCGGTGAAAAGAAGCTCTGTCATACCACGGCCACCCCCTTCAAAAAGGCATAGAGGCTCAGCACAAGGCCGGCGCCGATGGCGATGCTGGCCGCAATGAGCAGCGCGTCGATCATCCGGATGGTGCCGGACAGGTAATCTCCCTGCACAAAGTCCCGGATGCCCATGGTAAAGGCGATGCCGGGGGTCAGGATCATCAGAGTACCGATGATGGCGTGACTGGCTTCAGTGCCCAGCAGGCTGCAGCCCAGAATACAGCATAGGGTGATGAGGGCGGCGGTGGAGATGGTTCGGAACCCGCCCCCCACGCCGTGCCGCCCGCAGAACAGCAGGTAGGCGTTGGCCGCAACACCGGCCGCAGCGGCGGCAAGCCCTGCTTTCAGGTCGCCTCCAAAGATCAGCGCAAAGCAGAACGCGCCGCCCATGCCCGCCGCAAGCTGCACCCAGTCCTTCGGAAAAGGGATGCACCTGGCCTGAGCCAGCCGGGTCTCAGCCACATCGATGGTGTCCACTTCCCCGGACGCGATCTGGCGGGAAAGCTGATTCACCGCCGCCACCCGCCCCAAGTGGGTGGTACGGGTGGGCACGTTGCGCACCTCGCTCATCTCCGCCGTGCCTGCGCTGGCAAAAATGCCGTTGGTCAGCACATAGACATGGAACTCCCGCAGGTGGAAGCTGGCCGCCATGATCTCCATGGTCTGCTCCACCCGGAACACCTCTGCCCCGTTCTCCAAAAGGGTCTGACCGGCCGCCATAATAAAATCCATGATGCGGCGGCGCTGTTCCCCGTCCGGATACAATTCCCTCTCTGCCATGCTGTGGTCTCCTTAAAATTGGCATAAAAAATGACCGCCTCAACGTTTCAGTGCCTGAGCGGTCATTTTTCTTGACGAATCTATTTGTAGTATAGTCAATCTCCGGCGGCTTGTCAAGCAGGCACGCCGTTTTTTCAGAACTTGAACAGGTTCACGATCCGCTGCCACAGGCGGGTGAAGAAGTTGCCTTCCTGCACATCGGCGGTGGTCTGGGCGGTAACATCCGCAGCGGCGACCGTCTCACCGGTCTTATAAACGAACTTCACGCTGCCGGAAGCATCCTCGGACTTACCGGCAAAGCTGGTGTAGTCCTCCAGACGGCTGGTCATCTCGTCCAGCACGGTCTTCAGGCCGTGGATCTGCTCCTCGTCCAGAGCGCCGGTCAGCTTGGAGATGCCCTCCTCATTGAACTGGTTCAGGCCATCGTTCAGCCGGACCGTGCCATCGCTGAGCTGGCCTGCGCCATCATTCAGGGTAGTCACGCCGTCATACAGGGTCTTGGTGCCATCGGCCAGCTGGGCGGCACCGTCCTTTGCGGAGTGGGCACCGTCAGCGGCGGTGGCGACACCATTGGTGTACTGGTTGACACTGGACACGAAATACTGGATCTGCGCCAGGCTGTTCTTCAGGGCACGGACATCTGCGATATCCTGGCTGTTCTCAGCCTGATACTTCAGCTCGTCATGCACGGTCTGCTTGGCGCTGGCAGTGCTCAGATCAAGCATGGCGCTGAACATGGAGGGGTCGTAGCTCTGCATCAGCCGCAGAGCAGCTTCCAGGTCGTGGTTGGTCTTGGTTGCGGAGAGATACAGGGCAATGTCCAGCTGGCTGTCCTTGAAGCTGGGCTCCTGTTCCCAGACGGTGCGCACCATCTTCTTGCGGGCAGCGGCCAGTGTCTTTTCGTTCATGGTCAGCACTTCGTCAATAACGGAAGCGTAGTTGTCCCAGGTCATGGGGGTGTCGATCAGGCCGCCCTCCATCAGGGTGCTGTTGGCAGAGGCCAGAACACCATCGGCCACCTGCTGGGCACCGGCCTGCAGGGCAGCGTTATTGGAGCTCAGGGTATCCAGGCCGTTGGTCAGCTGGCCCAGACCATCGTCCAGGGCAGAAGCGCCGCTGTTCAGCTGAGAAGCGCCGTCCAGCAGGGCCAGGGTACCGTTGGCCAGCTGGGAAGCACCGTCCACCAGTTGGGCGGCACCATCCATCAGCTGGTTCATGGCATCGTTCAGCTGGCTGATGCCATCGGTCAGCTCGTTGAGGCTGCTCAGGTCAAAGGCATTGGTGCCCAGCGCATCGGCGTTGGTGGCACAGGCCAGCATGACCTGCGGTGCGGTCAGGTTCTCGACATCGGCTTCCACGGTGACGCTGTCCTGCAGATAATCCTCCACAGTAGACAGATCATCGGGCAGCAGGCCGTCCAGAGAGTCCTTCACGCCGGGCAGGCAGACGAAAGCGGCCACGCTGCTCTTGGCGGCAGATTCCAGCATTCCGTGCTCGGCGCTCAGGTTGGTGGCATCCTGACCAAAGATCACGCCCACAGCAGTGATGAGCGGGGTGACAACGGTACGCTCCTTGCCGTTGACGGTCACGGTGCCGGTCTCGTTGTTGGTCAGGTCGACGGTCACGGTCAGGTGGCCGCTCTTGCCGATCAGGTTCTCAAGGCTGTCGGTCACGCCGTCCAGCGTATAGGTGACATTTGCGGTGATGGGCAGGGCCTTGTCGGTATTGCCCTTATAGTACACGTCGGTGTCGTCGGTGTTCCAGACCAGCTTTTCGCCGTCCTGGGTGAACGCGGCATCGCTCTCGGTGTTCTGGATGTCGGTCAGGGTGCTCTCATCGGTGACATTGGACAGGCCGGAAGCGCTGTACAGGTGCTCGCTGACGGTGGTGGACTTGATGGAGCCGTCGGCGTTCATCACGGCGTAGACCGTCTCATCCTTGGAATAATCGGCCTTGGCGGCTGCAAAGGCGGGCAGGGTCATGCCTGCGGCGAGAGTCAGCGCCAGCGCCGCACTGGCGAAACGAAGCGATTTTTTCATGGTAATTACTCCTTATCAGACTTCTTGGCGTTGGAAGATTCAGGGACCAGCCAGTGCATGGTGGTGTGGCGGATGACCCAGTCCAGCAGCATCAGGGCGGCGGGCAGAACGACCAGAATGACAGCCATACTGATCAGTGCGCCGCGGGAGATGAGCCGGCAGATGCTCTGCAGCAGCTCCATCTTACTGATGGCGGCCACGCCGACGGTTGCGGCAAAGAAGGTCAGGCCGCTGGTCAGGATGGACTGGCTGCAGTGCTCCAGCGACTGCTGGGCAGCTTCCTGCGGGGTGCGGCCATAGCTGCGCTCCTCGTGATAACGGGTGGTCATCAGGATGGAGTAGTCCACAGTCGCGCCCAGCTGGATGGTGCCGATGACGATGCTGGCGATGAAGGGCAGCTGGGTACCGGTGAAGTACGGGATGCCCATATTGATGGAGATGGCGGCCTCGATGCTGGCAACCAGCAGCACAGGGATGGACAGGCTCCGGAAGGAGATCAGGATGATGGCAGCGACTGCCATGATCGACCAGACGTTGACGTTCTTGAAATCCACGTCCGCAACCTCGATCAGATCCTTGGTCATGGCACCCTCGCCGGTGATGACACCGTTGGGGTCAACCGCCTTGATGAGGTCGTTCATCTCGGTCAGCTGGTTGTTGATGGCATTGGTACCGGTCTTATAGGAGCTGTTGGCCAGAATGAGCTTGTAGCCGCCGGACTGCAGGATCTCGGTCACGCTGTCGGGCAGCAGCTCGGTCTGGAAGCCCGGACCGGTGATGGAATCCAGGCTCACCACCTGGGTGATGCCGTCCACATCCTTGAGCTCATCGCAGAGGTCAGACACCTGCGTTGCGGTCAGGTCCTCATCCACCAGAATAAAGTGGGAGGTGGTCATGCCGAAGTCCTCGCCCAGCTTGTTGGTGCCAACGATACCGGTCAGGTCCTGGGGCAGCGAGTCGAACAGGGTGTAGTAGACCTCAGTCTTTTGCTGGGCCACCACAAAGGGCACCAGCAGCACAAGAAAGACGACCACGATGGGCATTGCGTGCTTGGAAACAAAGTAGCTGAGCTTGGTCAGCTTGGGCACGATGGTGCGGTGCTTGTACTTTTCGACCTGCTGATCAAAGGTCAGGATCAAAGCAGGCAGGATGACGATGGTGCAGATAACACCCAGCGCCACACCCTTTGCCATAACAACACCGATATCGCGGCCCAGCGTCAGGCGCATGGCGCACAGTGCCAGGAAGCCCGCAATGGTGGTCAGGGAGGAAGCGGTGATGGAGGTCATGGTCTTGCAGATGGCGGTCACCATGGCTTCCTCGTTGGAGGAGCGGAGTTCCTTTTCCTCCTGATAACGGTGGAGCAGGAAGATGGAGAAGTCCATCGTCACGCCCAACTGCAGCACCGTGGAAAGCGCCTGGGTGATGTAGCTGATCTGACCCAGGAAGATGTTGGTGCCAAAGTTGTACGCAATGGGGAACAGCAGGCCCAGCATGAACAGCACAGGCGTGATGGTGCTCTCCAGCGAGAGGAACAGCACCAGCAGGCTGGCGCCCACGGCGATCAGGATGTACATGGGCATTTCCTGATTGACCAGTGCCTTGGTGTCCTGCAGGATAACGCTCATACCGCCGAAGAAGCAGTCCTTGCGCAGCAGCTTTTCGATCTGAGCGACGGCTTCCATGGTCTCGTCGCTGGCGCTGGGGGCGTCAAAGCGGACGATCAGCATGGTGGAATCGTTCTTGCCGAACATGAACTGCTGCACATCGGCGGGCAGCATCTCGGTGGGGATGCTGGGGTCGATCACATCGCTGAGCCAGAAGGTCTGGGTCACGCCGGGAACAGCCTCGATGTCCTTCTTCATGGCGATTAGTTCGTTTGTGGGTAAGCCTTCTACCGTGATCATACCGGTGGAGGCCAGATGGAAATCGTCCTCAAGGGCTACCTCGCCGATCATGGAGTCCAGATCCTGCGGCAGGTAGGTGAGGATGTCATAGTTGATTCGGGTAGCAATTGCGCCGATTGCGGAAGGGATCAACAGCAGGAATGCTACTGTCAGGATCAGCTTGCGCAGCCGCACAATGCCCTGTGCGATCTTTTTCATGAGAACCCTCCATAGAAAATGGTTAAAAATCTTAGTAAAATGACTGGCGGTCATTTCCAAGCAAACACTATTATAACCATGACAAACCGGGTGTCAAGTACAAAAATGACCAGAAGTCAGTTTTCTTATCAACTGCCTGAAATTGTATAGCTTTTTTGACTTGCACTATCGGGAAAGGACTGCTAAAATGATTGAGACAACACAAATGAGCGAATGAAACCGAGCGGAAAAGAGGAATCGTCAGGGAATATGGGTACCGTGGAGGGCAAAAAGCAGGAGAAGCGCCGGGCGCTGCTGGAAGCAGCCTATGATCTGTTTCTGGAGCGAGGTGCCGCAAAAACCAGCGTGGAGGACATCACCAGCCGGGCCAAGGTGGCCAAGGGCACCTTTTATCTGTATTTTCAGGATAAAGGTGCGGTGATGCAGGCGCTGCTGGGCCGGGTGAGCTACCAGCTGCTGAGCAACGCGTGCGAAGCGGTGGAAAAGCAGACAGAGCTCGAAAACTTCCCGGACAAGATGGTGGCGGTGATCGACCACATCATCGAAGCACTACGGAAGGATACGCTGGTGCTCAAGTTTCTGGAGCACAACTTCATATGGCCGGGGCTGGACCAGATCGAGGCCAGCCGCGAAGCCGAGCCGCTGATGCGCAAGCTGCTGAATGTGGTGCTGACCAGCCCGGAAATGGTCGGCCGCACCGAGCGGGAGATCTACCAGCGCATCACGGCACTGGGCAGCATGTGCATGTCGGTGTGCTATTCCAGCGTGCTGGAGGGCAAACCCGATGATATTGAAGCCATGAAGCCGGTGCTGTACGATATCGTCCGCAGGTCGCTGAAGGCGGAAAAATAAAAAATCACAGAAAAGTATTGCTTTTTTGCACAGGCTGTGGTAAACTATTCAAGTCGATATGACTTATGGACGGTTAGCTCAGCTGGTAGAGCATCTGCTTGACGTGCAGGAGGTCACAGGTTCGAGTCCTGTACCGTCCACCATACAGTTCGTACTCGAACCCGATTCTTTACGAAAAAGGGTTCGGGTACGTTTTTTGTTTATCGGAAGTTCTGCGGAAGGACTACTCGGAACGGTAAACGAGCAAAGGCAGGGTATCACTATGATAGTGGTATCCTGCCTTTTGCTTTGCGGAATCAAGTTCGCTTTGTGCGAACTTGGTCGTCCCCCTATATGGCGCGTTTGGGAGTAGTCGCTGCGTACGTGCGTACCGGGAGCCTGTACACCTCTGACAAGGTGTAACACACTAGACTTTGTGCCAAAGTCTGTGTGCCAAGGGGTCAAGCCCCTTAGAATCCCTGCGGAGCGTGTACGCACGTACGCAGAAAAATGGCAAAATTTCACTATATCGGGGTGTTCTTTCATGGTGGAGTGTGGTATACTCGGCTTAGCCCAGTAAATCGGAGTTTGACGAGGTAAAAGAATATGAATGGAAAACATCTATTTCTTACATCTGCAGGGTTGACCGATAAGATGAAAGAGAAATTCTTTGATATTATTGGAAAGTGTCCGAAGGATGTGAAAGTGCTTTATATTCCAACAGCTGGCATTGAAACAGATGGTGCAAGAGAGTCGCTTGCAATATGTTTTCATGAACTCTTTCTAATGGGAATTCAGTACGAAAATATATTAGTGTACAATCTGGAATTAATTCTTTCAAAAGACTATCAAAGAACCTATTCTTCGTATGTTACAACCCCGTTTATGCTTACAAGGCTATTAACTTTTGAAGAATTAAACCAATTTGATGCTGTTTTTGTCAGTGGTGGTGATGTATCTGTGCTTTGTCGTGAAATGTCTAGAACTGGTTTTGATAGAATACTTAATAATGCAATTAAAAACGGACTTATATATGTCGGAATCAGTGCAGGAAGTATGTATGCGGCGGGAAATTTAACAGATGGATTACATATTATTGACAATCCTATTATCCCCCATTGGAATGGTTCTGAAACAACAGTATTACCGAACGGCAAAGATGAGATTAAGCTTGCTGATGGAAAAGCTGTTTATGTAGAGGATAATTACATGAGTGTAATATGATGCACATGTAGGATTAGTCAAATTCCAGTTTGCCGTACTCGTTCCAGCAGGGTTTGGGGCAGGCACGCCCCAACAAGAAGCTGTCCCAAAGGGGCAAGAATTTTCAAGAATTGAAAATTTGTGGCCACGGGACGATTCTTGCTCTCACCTTTTTCGCTGCGTTTCGCAATTTTCGCATTTCACTCTGCTCGCAGATTGTTGACAAGCTGCGCTTGACCCGATACTATAAAGGCAAGTCGAATACACGCCAAGGAGGTGCAACCATGACCGCCGTAATCTACGCCCGCTATTCATCCGACAGCCAGCGAGAAGCGTCCATTGAGGGACAGTTGCGCGACTGCAAGGCCTACGCCGAGAAGAACGGCATCACCGTGGTCGGCACCTACATTGACCGTGCCTACTCTGCCAAAACGGATGACCGCCCAGACTTTCAGCGGATGATCAAGGACAGCGGAAAGAAAATCTTCGATGTGGTTCTGGTCTGGAAGCTCGACCGCTTTGCCCGGAACC
>OIPN01000463.1_pt1 | contig 9403 bp, 10 predicted proteins | sample 1585791 | NCBI WGS metagenome assembly OIPN01 (sample SAMN02674606, study PRJEB24791) | human gut metagenome, SKBSTL068 | isolation source: stool | host: Homo sapiens | place: USA
ATAAATTCCTCCTGCCGGTTACTGTCTCTGACAAACTTGTCATTTCACAGTAATCGCATTCTTTACAAATAATTTATTTGGTAGCTGCACGATCCCTGAACTCATCTGCAACCTGAAGGATCTTTTCTCCCAGTTCATCACTGAGTACCTTAGTCTCTTCGATTTCTTTACCGATTTCCGGGTAAACATTATCGAAGTATGCCAGAAGATCTTTCTGATACTGTTTCACATTCTTTTTATCCACATGAACCATTTTTTTATGAGTTGCTGTCCACAATGTAATTACCTGTTCGTGGAGTGCAAGTGGATTACACAGCGGCTGTTTCAGAAGTTCCATCAGGCATCCGCCGTATGCCAGCTGTGCCTTTGTTGCTTCATCCAGATCAGAACTGAACTGTGTGAAGACTTCCATCTCACGGTACTGAGCAAGATCGATACGAACACTTCCGGATGCTTTTTTCATTGCCTTTGTCTGGGCTGCACCACCAACTCGTGATACAGAAAGTCCGACGTTTACGGCCGGTCTCATACCGGAGAAGAACAGGTCGCTCTCCAGGAAAATCTGACCATCTGTAATAGAAATTACGTTGGTCGGAATATATGCAGATACATCACCTGCCTGTGTCTCGATGATCGGAAGAGCTGTAATAGAACCGCCGCCCTTTTCATCGCTCAGACGGCTGGATCTCTCCAGAAGTCTGGAATGCAGGTAGAACACATCACCAGGATATGCCTCACGTCCCGGAGAACGTTCCAGCAACAGGGACAGTGCTCGATATGCTACTGCGTGTTTAGAAAGGTCATCATATACGATCAGCACATCTTTTCCCTGATACATAAAGAACTCAGCAAGTGCTGTTCCTGCATAAGGTGCAATGTACTGAAGCGGTGCACAGTCACTGGCTGTTGAGGAGAATACTGTTGTGTACTCCATCGCACCGTATTTTTCGAGGTTGGATACAACCTTTGCAACGGTAGATGCCTTCTGTCCGATTGCTACATAAATACAAAGTACATCCTTACCCTTCTGGTTCAGGATCGTATCAATTGCAAGAGAAGTTTTACCGGTCTGTCTGTCACCGATGATCAGCTCACGCTGTCCACGTCCGATTGGGAACATAGAGTCGATTGCTAAGATACCTGTCTGTAATGGCTGGTCAACAGATTTTCTGTCGATAACTCCTGCTGCCTCATGTTCGATTGGTCTTCTCTCGTCAGTTTTAATCTCACCTTTTCCATCGATTGGTTCTCCGATTGCATTAACGACACGTCCGATCATAGCATCTCCAACCGGGATATCTGCCTGTACACCGGTTCTTGCTACTTTAGATCCTTCCATTAATCCATGATCGGAACCAAGTAAAACACAACCGATACAGTTTCTTTCAACATTCAGTACAAGTCCGTGGACACCTGTTTCAAAAATAACAAGTTCTCCATACATTGCCTGGTCCATTCCATAGACTGTTGCAATACCGTCTGCGATCTGAATGATTCTTCCTTCTTCTTTGACCTCAGTTTTCTGGTCATAGTTTTCAATTTGATCTTTTAATACAGAAACGACTGTTTCTGGATTGATACTGCTCACCTGATCCTCACCTCCATGTAAGTTTCTGCTGTAATTTTCTCATTTTTCCACTCAGGCTGTTATCATAAACATGGTCTCCAACTTTCAGTACAAAACCACCGATCAAGTCTTTCTCTTCTTTTAAAGTAAGCTCTACCTTGTCCGCCTGATATTGTTTCATAAGATACTGTTTGATTCGCTCAAGCTGTTCGTCTTTTGGCATTGTCACATAGTCAAACTCTGCCTTAATGATCTTATCTGTCTTGCGTTTTAGTTCATCATAATACTCAACTGCCTCGTCAAAACAAGCGATATCATCATTATCACATACAACTTTTAAGAAACTTTTTATATCATCAGAAAACAACTTTTCCACCACATTTTCTTTTTCTTTCTTTGTGATCGTTGGATTCTCTAATGCACTTAAAAGTTCTTCATTTTCATGAAGCATGTCCTGTGCTTTTTGCAAACTTTCTTTTTTGATTCCAAGTTCAAACAATACCTGTCCATACGTCATGGAAATTCTCTTCATATGCTAGACACCTGCCTCTTTCAGGAAATCATCCAAAAGCTTCTCGTTGCCTTTGTCGTTTGCTTCTTTTTCCACAACTTTCGAAGCTGCCATAAGTGCGATACCTGCGATCTCTGTCTGAAGACCTGCGATCGTCTTTTGTTTCTCAGCTTCAATATCTTTACGGGCATTTTCTTTCATAAGAGCAATCTCTTCTTTTGTCTGATCCATCTTATTCTGGTATTCATTCTTGGCTCTTGCTCTTGCGTCGGAAACGATCTGTCCTGCCTCATCCTTTGCCTGTGCAAGGTTTTTCTCGTATTCCTGCTTGATCTCTTCTGCTTCAGCTTTCGTCTGTGCTGCATCATCTAAGTCACTTGAGATCATTTTTTTTCTTTTCTCCATGACCTCACTGACTGGACCAAATAAGAATTTTCTAAGCAAGAGATAAAATACGACAATGTTGACGATCGGCCAGATAATGCCCCAGTCTAATTTCAGAAACATATCTTCCGCCTCCTACTTCTATTTCATTACGATTAACAGAATCGCAACAACTAATCCATAAATTGATGTAGCTTCGGCTAATGCACAACCAAGTAATAATGTTTTATTGATGTTTCCAGCTTCTTCTGGCTGTCTTGCGATTGCTCCAAGTGCTCCATTTGTTGCAACACCGATACCAATACCTGCTCCTAAACCTGTTAATACTGCAATTCCTGCTCCAATAGCTGCTAATCCCATAATTCTAATCTCCTTTTAAATAAAAATTAAATTTGTGTATCTGTCATGATACATCTTACTCAATTGATTCACTGATAAACAGTGATGTTAACAATACAAATACATATGCCTGCAACAACCCATCGAAAAAGTCGAAGTAACAACTAAATGGTAATGGCACGATTGCTGGTGCGATATGTGTGATCAATTCCATCAAAACGAATGCTCCTAAGACATTTCCAAAAAGTCGCATACACAGTGATAACGGTCTTGTAAATAATTCAAGGATGTTAATGGCCGCCATCATTGGCATAGGTTCCACATAACTGTGTATATATCCCTTCAATCCTTTCTCGTGGATTCCGGAATATATGATCAAAAACAAACTGATGATCGCTAATCCTGCGGTAACATTCAGATCTTTCGTTGGCGGTTTTGCTCTGAAAAATCCCGAAATATTTGCACAGCCAAGATAAATCAGAATTGTTCCAAGAAACGGTATGTAACGTTTCCCTTTTTCGCCGACCAGACCACCGATGAAGTTATAGATGAAACCAACTAAGGCTTCCACATAAACTTGCGGTCCTTCTGGTATGACTTTCAGGTTCCGTACGAATATGATGCAGAGCAACACTACGATTGCCATGATCACCCATGTTGTTACGGCTGACTGCGGTACTGGAATACCTCCGCCGATGGGGATCGTAAAGCTTGTCTTAAGTGACAGCTCTTCCATCAGATAATCTCCCAATGAACCCATTTTCTCCTCACCTTCTTTAATTTTAATTTTTTGCAGAGATCCAAGGGTTTAATTCCTGCAAAAGTAAAAGAGTGCTTACACAATACATCGTAAACACCCTTGTTCTGAAAGCTATTTTATGCCTCAAATTTTTATTTGTCAATTCTTTTTCCGTTAAGATTGTGTTTGTTTTTTGTTTAATACTTACAAATAACCACTTCTAAATTTAGTAAAAAGCACCAAAACATAAGGGTTTTCAGTGTATACAAAGGAACATTGGTCAGTTTTTTTCGTGTTAAGATCTGATAATTTTTTTCTGCTTCTTAACTGAATCTTAACTGTTTTTTATCATCTTCAAAGTGATTTTGTATACAAAAAAAGACATGCAAACTGTTGATCACTTCTAAAAAACTGTCTGCATATCTTCTTTATTCATATGGCTTATATCTTATTTTTATATAACTTTGATTTTCTCTTCTAGTCTTCGATCATATTGATACGACGAATGTGTCTCTCATCATTTGAGAATTCTGTCTCAAGGAATGTATCAACGATATCAAGTGCTAAACCTTCTCCAACAACACGTGCTCCCATAGCAAGAATGTTTGCATCATTATGTTCTCTTGTTGCGTGTGCGCTGAATGTGTCACTGCAAAGTGCTGCACGGATTCCCTTAATCTTATTCGCTGTAATAGAGATTCCGATTCCTGTTCCACAGATTAAGATTCCCTGTTTTACTTCTCCGTCTTTGACTGCATTCGCTACTGCTTTTGCATAAACTGGATAATCACAGGATTCTTCTGAATAGCATCCATAATCTTTCACTGCATATCCTTTTTCTTCCAGATGTTTGATAACTGCCTGTTTTAATGCATATCCACCGTGATCACTACCAATACCTATCATTTTGTTTCCTCCTAGTCTTTCTTGCCATATTTTCTTAACTAAACGGGCAATCTGTTCAAAACAGCGCTCGTAGTCGTCATCTTCCATGCCATATGGGTCAATGATCGCACCTTCCACTCTGGCATATTCATTCAATGTCGCGATCTCTTTGTATCCATGATATTCTTCTAAGATCTTATCTTTCTGCTCTTCTGTCATGGTTAAGATCAGATCGCTTTCTTCTACTTCTTCCTGCGTAAGCTGCGCCGACCGAAAATCAAGACTTTCAATCCCGCACGTCTTTATTACCATGTCTGCTGCTTTGACATGGACAGGTTCTGGAAATAATACGACCAGCCCTCTTGAGATCACTTCAACATTCTTCTGATCTGCATCCAAAAGATACTGGCGAAGGATCGACTCTGCAATAAAGCTTCGGCACGTATTATTCGTACTCACCATTATTATCTTCTTCAAAATATTCTCCTTTTTAAATACGGAGGATTTCATGTCCTGCTGCTTTTACCATACGGTTCATGATCGCCTCACTTAAAGGTTCACCTTCAAATCCTTCGGAATAGATCATATCAACATCCTTATGGTCAAATTCTCTTAATACATCATATAAATGTGCTGTTACCGTCTCGAGATGTGCTCTCTGTCCTACAGAAACAACTTCATCTGCCTGATAGAGGTCTTTTGTCTCATCCGATGCAATGATTCCTATCTTCTTACCCTGTTCCTTTTGTTCTTTCGCAAGCTGATTGATATGGTTTACGACTTTCTCCTGATCATCGCCTAATACAAGCACCATCTCTGCCTTTGGTGCATAGTGTTTGTACTTCATTCCAGGTGCTCTTGGAATTCCGTGATCGCTTGCTTTTAAAGATGTATTCATCAATACTTCACACCCAAGAAATTCTTCCATGGACTCCTTTGTGATCCATCCTGGTCTTAGGATCACTGGAACTATTTCTGTAAAATCAATGATCGTTGATTCTACACCTACCATAACAGCTCCCCCATCTAAGATCATCGGAATCTTTCCATGAAGATCTTCCATGACATGTTCTGCTTTTGTCGGACTTGGACGCCCAGATGTATTCGCACTTGGTGCTGCGATCGGCACTCCTGATCTTCTGATCAGCTCTAATGCAACTGGATGATCCGGCATACGGATCGCTACTGTATCAAGTCCGCCTGTCACACAATCTGGTACCTGATCCGCTTTCTGCAAGATCACCGTCATAGGTCCCGGCCAGAAATGTTCCATCGCACGTCTTGCATTGTCTGGAATCTCTTTGACCAGAGATTCTACCATCTGCATATCACATACGTGAAGGATCAATGGATTATCAGAAGGTCTTCCCTTCGCTGCATAGATCTTCTTTGCCGCATCAGGAAGTAATCCATTCCCTCCAAGACCATAGACTGTCTCTGTTGGAAATGCAACAAGTTCGCCTGCTTTGATCAGCTCTCCTGCTTCTTCCATGTCCTTTTTGCAATCTTCCATATTATTAATTTTTACAAGTCTTGTTTCCATATTAAACTCTCCTGACTTTTAATCTTTCTTCAATGATTAAATGTAGTCATTTGGATTTATTATAACATTAAATATGGAAAAAATAAAGTATTGCACCATTGAGACTTCGCAATTTATACTTTTGATACTTACATCATATAATGATTAATAAAAAGAAAAAGGATGTTCTTCCTATGAATCAACAACATCGTTTCATCTTCTGGGGTGTTCTTCTGATCGTCGTTTTATTATCTGTTTCTTCTATTACATTCCCTATCTTTGTTGCACAGACTGTCAAGAATCAAAATGTGATCTGTATCGATGCCGGACATGGCGGTTCTGATCCTGGGAAGGTTGGAAATTCGAATATTTTAGAAAAGGATATCAATCTTTCTCTTGCATTAAAGCTTCAAAAACTTCTGGAAAAGAAAAATTATAAAGTATATATGACAAGAAATGGGGACTATAATCTTGCGGATTCGAAAGAAAATGAGAAACGAAGTGATCTGTCCAATCGAAAGCAGCTCATTTTTGAGAATGATCCTATGGCAGTGATCAGCATTCATCAGAATAGTTATCCAAGCAGTGATGTCCATGGAGCTCAGGTTTTCTATCCGCAAGGGTCTGAGAAATCAAAGCAGTTAGCGGATCATATCCAGTCTGCTTTGATCAAGGGGCTTGATCCGAACAATCACAGGGAGGCAAAGGCAAATGCTGAGTATTATCTGTTTCGGGATAATCCTTATCCGATCGTGATCGTGGAGTGTGGTTTTTTATCTAATCCTGAGGAATTAAGGTCACTTCAGGATAATAACTATCAGAAAAAAGCTGTTCAATGTATCTTAGATGGCATTGAAAGCTATCTAGCAGATATATAATGAGCTGGGAAATTAATCTCCCAGCTCTGCTATACTCTTTGCATATTATTCTTTGATTTTCTGATATTCTATGGCGTAGATTTCTCCTTCCTGATCGTTGACATACTCTTTCATGTAAGAATCATCTTCGTTGAGTATTAGATTTAGATGTTCCAGATTCGCATCACTTATTGTAATGCCGTCCACACGGATCGCCAGTCCTTGTGACAGATAATAAGATAATTCATCATGACTCGTCATACGTACCCTCCAATCTTATTAAGCAGATGTTTCTTGTTACTTTCTTAATCTCATACAATGAAAGTTTCTTCCTTACATCGTCAGTGTTTCTTGTGGTATATAAAAATTCCGCACTGTTCCCAAATGTAAGTCTTGTCGCGACATAATGTAATTATATACATAATTGGAAATTATTTCAAGCTATTTATGGATAAAATTGTAAATTTCTTGAAAAAGCTTTACACACCGCAAAAGTAATACTATAATAACATCAAAGTAGTAAAGGAGTGATGATTATGAAAATAGAACGTATCAGTGATAATCAGATCCGATGTACTTTAAATAAAGAAGACTTAGAAGGAAAGGAAACTCTGTTAAGTGAACTGGCTTTTGGTTCTGAGAAGGCAAAGGGTCTGTTCCGGGAATTGATGAATAAGGCAGCCACAGAGCTTGGATTTGAAACAAGTGAAGATAATCCTTTGATGGTTGAGGCAATTCCTGTATCCAAAGAATGTCTGATCCTTGTGATCACAAGAGTGGATAACCCGGAGGATTTCCGTGAACATTATAAAAAACTGCCGAAAAGTCTATTGGCTGGACAGCTCGCGGGAGCTGATGAAGACATTTTATCTAATCTTCCAGATCTGCTTTCAGACTTTGGAAAATCCACATTTTCAGCAGATTCAGGAAATGATATGAAACGTGTACTCGCCGATGACGGAGTTGGCATCTTTGCTTTTACTTCTCTCGATGACGTTGCATTTGCTTCAAAATTACTGAACAAGTACAGCCTGTCCAGTACTTTATATAAAGATTCTGAAAACCAGTGCTACTATCTTTCATTGACGGATCTTGACGATTCGCCAAACAGCACGGTCATGGATGAGATTCATCAGCTTTTATCAGAATATTGCAAACGTCTGCCAAACACATATGCAACGAAAGCTTTATTTAATGAACATCTGACGACGATTATTGAAAAACAGGCCGTTGAAGAAATGGCTGCTTATTAAAACAAACGAAAAGGAATCCCCGAATATTTTGTGTTCAGGAATTCCTTTTTCTATTTTATAGATACATGGCTTCTTATTGGATTTATTTTGCTGTTTTATAAATACATGGCTTCTTATTGGATTTATTTTGCTGTTTTATAAATTTCTACTAAGTCCTTTGCTGACAATTTTTTAAATGCACCTAACTGCTGTGTGTCATGATTCGTTGCTTTCATTGCCATATCTTTTATCTGCTCGTCGGTTGGATCAATTCCAAGTTCTTTCATGTTTGTTGGCATCTCGATCATTCTATAAAACTCTTCGACTGCTTCAATACCTTTTAATGCTGTTGATTTTACATCATCGCTTTCTTCTACTCCCATAACATCGACTGCAAACTGTGCAAATCGTTCTGGTTTCTCGTCCATAACATATCTTGCCCAGCTTCCCCATACAGCTGCAAGCCCTGCTCCATGAGCCACATCAAACATTCCACCAAGCTCATGTTCAATCAGATGCGTTGCCCAGTCACCTCCGCAAGTTCCGCAGCCTGTCAAACCATTATGTGACAGAGACCCACACCACATGATCTCTGCTCTTGCATTGTAGTTACCAGGTTCGTTCAGCAGGATTCGTGCATTGTAAATAACGGTCTGCATCAGGGATTCACTGATACTGTCAGTGATCTCCATGGTTTCGATGTTGACAAAATAACGTTCCATGGTATGCATCATAATGTCCGTTACACCGCAAGCTGTCTGATAGTTGGGCAATGTATAAGTCCGTTCCGGATTCATCACAGCAAATTTGCAACGGCACAGATTATTGGAATAACCTTTTTTCAAATCACCGTCCTCATTGGTTATCACGGTACTGTTACTCATTTCACTCCCCGCAGCAGGAATTGTCAGTACGGTAGCAACCGGCAGACAAGCTTCCGCATGGGCTCGTCCCATATAAAAATCCCAGACTTCACCCTCATAAGGTACACCAAAAGCAATCGCCTTCGCAGAATCAATCACACTACCGCCACCTACGGCAAGAATGAAATCAACCTTTTCTTTCCGACACAGTTCAATACCCTCGTGTACTTTCGACAAACGTGGATTAGGAACCACCCCGCCCAGTTTTACGTAAGCAATGCCTTCCGCCTCCAATGCCCGGCATATTTTATCCAGCAAACCGGAACGCTCCGCACTCTGTCCGCCATAATGTACTAGGACTTTAGTGCCGCTATATTGCTTCACCAATTTCCCTGTTTTATCTTCCGATAATGCTCCAAACACAACCTGTGTGGGTGCATAGTAAATAAAGTCTTTCATCGTCAATTTCGTTTTTTTATTCTGATAGATCGGAAGAGCACACGT